>JAABUY010000294.1_pt1 | contig 95184 bp, 85 predicted proteins | sample 5560271 | NCBI WGS metagenome assembly JAABUY01 (sample SAMN10711886, study PRJNA513374) | rock metagenome | isolation source: Antarctica rocks | place: Antarctica: Victoria Land, University Valley | reverse complement strand
AGGGAGTGCGGACTTACGACGTCTGTGGGGGAGGAGAGGGAGGAGCGCTTTGTGGTGGGGTCTTGGAGGGGTTGTGCGGTTTGGGATAGGTAGTTTCCGGCGCCGCCGCGGCCGATTCGGAGGTAGGGTTCTGGTGTTGCCATGTTGGCTTCAGTGAAGTGATGGGAAGGTTGAGGATTGGGTTGTTGGGTTTCGGTACGGTTGATGTCTTGTCTTCGAACTGGTTGGTTGAGAATGCTGCTTACGGACTGTCCCGAAGCCTTGGTCTAAATTTACATAGGGTTGGCTCGAGTGGTTGCTTTTCCACTATCTACGTTAACGGCTCGCCAAGTAACTGTTCAACGCAGATCTGCTGAAACATGTCGCGAGGAGATTTGGGGAAGATGATGATGATGGCAATGATGCTGCCTCCGAAGCATTTCTCCTCTGTTCTATGTCTTGCCCCTTACAATTGTACAAACAACACGAAAACAACAACTCCGCAAGCCACTCTCCAACCCAAATCATCATCTCCCACCCAACTTCTCCGCCCTATCCACAAACCCCTCAACCAACCTCCTAAACTCCTCCCTCTCCTCCATCGGCAAAACATGGCCCCTCCCCTCAAAAACAACCCTCGTCACCACCCCTTCCTCCCCACCCAACTCCCTCACCAACACCTCCGCATGCGGCACCGTGATCATCTGATCGACATCCCCATGCACAACCTGCACCCGCGCCCTCCCCACCCGATCCGCCAACTCCTTCAACTGCCCCGCGCTCTTGTGATGCCACCCGGCCGCGATGGCCTGCAGCGTGAATCCTGTGCGCGTAAACCACTGCGTGTCTTGACGCTTGCGGAGTTCTTGCGCCGCGAACCGGTCGCCGTTCGTCGGGAAGGCGCCGTTGGCGTCGGGGGCGGCGAGCCAGGCGGGGCTGAAGAGTCGGGCTTTCATTTCGGCGAGTTGGATGTCGGGGTCTTTGGGGAGGCTGCCAGGGCGGGAGGAGTTAGCTTTCGTTCGGTTGAGGGGGACGAGGTGAGGGGTGAGGGGGAGCGGACAAGAGGTTGATGCGGTTTCGTAGGTTTTCGACGAAGCCCTAGGTGCAATGTCAGGTTTGGGATGGCTTCGAACAGACGGGGAGAGGAGTGGACGGACGACTGTGTTGATGATTCGGGCTGCCGTTGATAATAACGTCAACGATGCGATTCTCTCCGGTATCAGCAGGGCCTGGACGATCGGGTTAACAGCCGCCCATATATTATAGAGTGGTAAATGGATGGGCCATACCAGCTCCTGCGCGATCATGCCTCCCATGCTGATTCCGATGATGTGCAGCTGCCTCTCGTCGGTCCAGCCGAGGTAGTCCAGCACTTCGAAGATGTCCTTGGCCATTTCGGACGTCGAGTATCTCATCCATGGCTTGTCTGACTCACCCATGCCGCGGTTGTCGAGGATCAGGCATGTGTATCTGGAGGCTTGATCGTGTCCGAAGTCTTTAGTTTGGCGCTGCCATGCGGTTTTGAAGGAGCCTAAGCCCATGATCCACTGCGAGTGGGGGCAATTTGGTTTTAGTGCTGGTTGCGAGCAAAACAAGAATCTCGCTGACACGATAAAGACAAAGTAAGGAGACTCGGTTCTTGTTTACGTTCACAATGTGTGAGACTCAGGCACCGAACGGGAAACTCATCACAAGAGCTATCAAGAGGTATATAAATTGAACAATGAGATTGAAGGGAGAGCACACCACAAGATGTATGGGTCCATGCCCGTGGACCTCATACGCAATGTCCAACGGCCCTCCTCGACCTTCCGCAACGGCGACTTTGCCCTTCTTCGTCGGTGGAAGGTTCCATGTCACATGCTCGAATTCGGGATGCTGAATTAATACCGCCGCGGTCAATGGAGGCCTATTGCTTTCAAATTAGCATGCTGGATGAATGAAGACGGGGTGGCGCACATTTAGGTAGCTGATGGGTTGCCAAGCGAATTTTGAGGACGTTCTGATACCGGTAGTAGCTCTGTGACTGCAATAAATATAGGGTTGTACCGGAGGGCGTATCTTCCTGCAATGGTCCTATTTACAAACCTCGGTCGGAATTGATTGCACTAGATACGGTAAGATACAGGTAACTCCCGATGTGCGAAGTTAGTTAGTTGCAGATCATCGAATAATCGGGCTCCTTAGGTGCATGTGTTTGACCACTTCTTCCCGCCTTAATTAACGCAGTCCTATAAGGTATCTGTACTAACTACTTTAGGTATTGTTCTAGCGGTCAACTTAACGTTACCTAGTATAGCTTACCGTACTTAGTAGAAATGCATTGGTAATACTCATCATACTGTATCATCGCTGAATCAATCACTATCACCTCGAGACTGTAACTATTGTACCTTTATGCCTACAAGCTGTCAATCATGAGCTATCAACTTACCTTGACCGACCACATACCAAGTCCACCATAAGACTTACTCCATGGTCTACGATTCAGCTACATATATCGATTTTCACACGCAATGGAGCCTCCTTCGCCCCAGAACGATGATTCCGGCTTCGAACTACCGCAACTATTGAACCCTCCACCTCAGATATTCGGTGGATTCAACATGGATGGGCCAGCGATCGCGCCGCAATTGCCAGGACCTATCTTCACAGAAGACCAGACTCAACTGAGCGTCGAGGAGACCAATGAAGCGAAGAGGAGAAGGATCGCCAGGGTAGATCATCACTCATAGATGCAGCTCGGTGGATCCGGCCGGCTAATCCGCTATAACTTAGGCTTGCGATATGTGCCGAAAGAAGAAGATCAAATGTGACGGGAAGATGCCGGCGTGTACGCATTGCATCAACTACAAGACGGAGTGCATCTTCACCCAGGTCGAGAAGAAGCGAAATCCTCCGAAAGGGTAACTTAGACGAACTGGCGCGTCGCAGTCGGGTACCCGCTAAATTGCTTACTAGGGCAAAATACATCGAGGGTCTTGAGAATCGTTTAGGTCGCATGGAGTCGCTTCTCAAACTTTCGGGTCTGCTCTCGGATGAAGATAACCTTGGTACGTTGGAGAAGCGGCTGGCCGACAAGGCAGTTCGCAATGGAGATACCCCCTCTAGGTCTTCAAACAGATCGGCTTCGGCCAACCCACCACGAGCTTCGACGGAGTCTCATCACAACACGCCGAGGGCAGAGGTCAACTCGAGTCCGCGAAGCTCCATGGCTTCTCCAGAGTCACATAGAGCAGGTGAAGAGGAAGTGGAAGCGCTATCAGACATGATGTGCTCATTGGTTACAAACAATTGCGGTGAAACAAGATATATTGGTCGGTCCAGTCATCAGATTGCCAATCATCTCCTGACACTCTTTAGGATCATCGTCAGGCTTCTCAATCTTCTCCCCGAAAGGGATCCAGTGGGTAAATGAAAAGACAGGGGATAATTCATTTCAGGACATGATATCGTCGGCGTCCGTGGACGACAACAAATGGGTTTATTGGAAGCCCGAGATCTTCAGTGACCTTTTCATGCGCCGCACGTTCCATCCTTTACCCCCACGAGACGAAGCTCTGTCTTTGCTGAAGGACTACTTTGAGAATTTCAATTGCATGTTCCCACTATTCCACGAGCCCACCTTCATGCACCTTGTCAACAAACATTATACAAGAGATCCGTACGAGGGTTCGGGCTGGTGGGCGAGTCTGAACATTGCGCTCGCAATCGCTCACAGACTACGAGTGATGAGTAATCTAGTGCCTCAAGAAGAGGACCAAAAGGGTTGGGCCTATCTCAAGAATGCCCTTGGCGTTCTCACTGAGCTTACCATGCGCAATACCGACCTCCTCAGCGTTCAAGCTTTGCTCGGGATGGTAAGCGTCTGGCGTGTGCGAATGCCGCCGCGCATACTAATGCTGGACTCTTAGGCTTTGTTTCTACAAGGGACTCCCAACCCTCAGCCATCCTTCTTCCTTGTTGCGGCTGCCATCCGCCTCTCTCATAGTATCGGCCTTCACAAACGAGGATCAGGGTTCAACTTGAATTCAGTCGAGATAGAACAACGGAAACGTGTCTTCTGGATTGCGTATCTGCTGGACAAGGAGTAGGTTCACCGTGGGTATATTCTCGACTAAGCAGTTAACATGCTGCAGTATCTGCCTTCGGTCCGGTAGGCCACCAGCTCAGGATGACGATGACATGAACGTCGAGCTGCCGAGCGAGGATCCACCAGACAACATCGGCAACATACCACTTGCGGATGGGAAAGGCAAGACCAACCTCTTCAGACTCATGTGCACTTTTGCTATCATCGAGAGCAAGGTCTACAAGCAACTGTACTCTACAAAGGCATCCAAACAGTCTGACGGTGAGCTTCTCAACACCATCGGGGAGCTCGACCGAGAGTTGGAAGATTGGAAAGACGGCATTCCTATTGACTTCAGACCTGAGCATGAGATCAAAGCCTCACACACTCCTCTCATTCTCCACATTGTTGTCCTTCATTTCGCCTACTATAATTGTCTCACCACGATACATCGCATGTCCGTCCATCATGGTTATTGGACGAGTAGGCTGTCGAATTTTGCCATTCAGGGACTCAATGCTCGACCGCTCAACCCTCGCGTTTTCTCCTCCGCAGTGCTATGTGTACAGGCAGCCCGAGCGTCCATACACCTCATCAAGTACATACCGCAAGGCGATTACGCTTGTGTCTGGTACAATATCCTTGTTCTACACCAGCATGATACTTGGCTGACGATCTCTAGGCTGATCCTCTACTTCCCAGTGTCGGCCTTGGTGACACTTTTCGCTAATATCCTGCAAAACCCGCAAGATGCCAGGGCCCGGCAAGATATAAAGCTGATGAACCAAGTCGTCAACTTCCTTGCAATGTTGACCTCCGATGAGGAGACTGGTGGCGTAAGGCGTATGTTGGGTGTCTGCTCCGAGTTTGAGCGGATAGCGAAGGTTGTTGTCGACAAAGCAGACAAGGAATCTCATTCGAGGAGGAAGCGCAAGAACAACGAAGGGAAGGAGGAGCCCAAACCACGGCAACCATCGATTCAGCCGCAAGCTGCAGCCTTGTCCACACCAGGCACCGCTTCAACACCGGCAAGTGTCTTCACGCCTAGCTTCAGCAATGATGGTCTCGCCCCGTCCTTCAACCATACTTTGAACGGCTTCACCCTTCCCAGGAACGGAGATATCCCCCTGATGCCTGATTACAGTTCCGGCGAGTTCACTAACATGCTCACGCCAAATGCCCTAGGTCCACCTTTCACGGAAATTCCGCAGTTTTCTAACAACGACGGTTCTCCGTTGAATATGGGTTCCTTCCAACAGCCATTTGTTCCACAAGATTTGTGGCAAATGCCAATGACTCTAGAGTGGGACTGGGCAGAGATGACCGGAATGAGCTATCCTCCGTTCGACCCTGGCGACACGCAACAGCCATCAAATGGTTAGCTGTAAACATGTAACTGACAAGTATATCATGCGTGATGATTATGACTGATAGCGGAGACGAGACGGAGTACACTCCCAGGTATGGTTCGGGTCAAAGGTTTGATATCTCAGCTCTGGGCGTCCTGTGATGGAGAAAGAGGCGCATGGAAAAAGGAATGGGAAGTGGATTCACAGGGGCCACACAAGCGGTACAGAACTTGAAGCACGGCATTGTATTCTAGAGCGTGAAATATCGCCCCTCAGCCATGAGATTGTGATATTCAAAATCAAACATGGAGACATGCCTGAGACTCGTACATATGGTATCGTCGATATCTCCCAGGCGGCCACTACCAGTGTGTAAGTGTGGATGAGTCAGCCGCCGGCGCAACCACTAAATACACCATCAAAAATGAGGTGCGGTAACGAATATCCCGAACCATCCACTCGTCATACGTTTGACCCCAGTGTCGCCGCCCTGATCCGCCCTCGTCTTCCTGAGCCACAACCTCCATAAAGCAACCGTTGGGGATTTCTCAAGGAGCAGAGACTCCCGAAAGGCCGAGCCAACAACCTTTCGCTGGTTAAACGTTGCCTGCACCCTCGATCATGACAACACTTCTAAGGCGGTCCGGTAACCTAGCAAGACTATCAAAGTCAAGCCTAGAAAGCGCTGCTCGGACAAATCTACAGTATACTGGCTGTTCGCCTACCCGTCTTTCGCGGTTCGCAGCGTACAAATCACGGACCTACGCCACTGTAAATCCGGGTGACCCTAAGGAGCCCAAGGATAACAAGGATGGAACCCCAGAGGAGGAGGGAAAAGGGAAGACGGTAGCAGGGAAAGATGACGGCTCTCCGGGGAAGGCACCTCAAGGCTTCGAGTCTTTCTACAACAGGTCCAGTCCACTCTCACAATCGCCACAGAATGGCAAGGACACCCCTCCTAATCCGTCCGAAAGCGCGGCCAAGTTGACTGCGGAGGAGCAAAAGTCAATAGATGGTTTACTGTCGACTCTCAAGAAGGGTTTACCCTCGGGGCAGGCTAAGGAAATCGAGAAGGCTTTCGATCTGATCAAGCGCGAGGGTATACCTTTGGAGATGCGAGAGGTTATGGACAGCGTGAAAAGTGGCAAGTCGATGAATCTGGCAACGGCGGCGAAGCTCGTTCGCTTGACATCGCAAATGGCTCTAAAGGCAGCCGAGAAGACTATGGGGGCAGAGTCTGGGAAAGGCGAGGATGGTGCAAAGACGGGGCAGGCCGACCGAGCTGCGTTCAACTCATCTCAATCCAAGCAGGGTGGCGAGCAGAAGAAGTCTGGGAACCAGGACAATATGAAGGTACCGGAGTTCAAAGTCGATACCGGTACCTTTCTCATGTCGGGTTTCGTCGCCTATCTAATATATCGCATGATGGTCCCTGGAGAGAATTCAAGGGAAATCACGTGGCAGGAGTTCAGGACTACCTTCTTCGACAAAGGGTTAGTCGAGAAGCTGACTGTCGTAAACCGCCACCGTGTCCGAGTCGACCTCCACCGCGAGACGATGTCTCAAATTTATCCAGAATCGCCCGCCACGCAAAACAATTTTCATTATTACTTTAGTATTGGGTCCGTGGAAGCTTTCGAACGCAGGCTAGATGATGCGCAACGAGAGCTTAGTATACCAAGCTCCGAACGGATACCGGTCGCTTATACGGACGAGATCTCCTGGGTCTCAACGCTACTTTCCTTTGGTCCTACATTGCTGCTCATCGGCTCTGTTTTCTGGCTTTCAAGACGTGCTTCGAGTGGAGCCGGCGGCCAAAGCGGTATCTTCGGGATTGGCAAAAGTCGGGCGAAGAAATTCAATCACGAGAGCGACGTCAAGGTGAAATTCAAGGACGTCGCTGGGATGGATGAAGCCAAGCAAGAAATCATGGAGTTTGTCAGCTTTCTCAAGGAGCCGGGACAGTATCAGAGGTTAGGTGCCAAGATCCCTCGTGGCGCCATTCTGTCAGGGCCTCCAGGAACAGGCAAAACTCTATTAGCCAAGGCTACGGCGGGCGAGTCACAAGTCCCATTCTTCAGCGTAAGCGGTTCAGAGTTCGTGGAGATGTTCGTCGGTGTGGGTCCTTCGAGAGTACGAGACTTGTTTGCGAATGCAAGGAAGAACACGCCATGTATTATTTTCATTGACGAAATCGATGCTATCGGCAAGTCGCGGGCAAAACAAAACTTTGGCGGCGGCAACGACGAGAGAGAATCAACGCTTAATCAGATCCTGACTGAAATGGATGGCTTCAACACGTCGGAGCAGGTTGTAGTGCTTGCGGGCACCAATAGACCAGACGTTCTCGACAAGGCTTTAATGCGTCCAGGAAGGTTCGATAGGCATATTGCTATCGACAGGCCTACCATGGACGGACGAAAACAAATCTTCCTCGTACATCTCGGGAAGATTGTCACTAATGAGAACATGGAGTACCTGACCGGAAGACTCGCGGCACTCACACCAGGCTTCTCGGGCGCAGACATCGCAAATTGTGTCAACGAAGCTGCATTGATCGGTACGTATACCGATTGTTCATATTTGGTACTATGGCTGACTACTTATAGCTGCGCGGACGAACGCTCAGTCAGTCGCGATGATTCACTTCGAGCAAGCTATTGAGCGTGTCGTTGGTGGCTTGGAGAAGAAGTCTCTCGTCCTCAGTCCGGAAGAGAAGAAGACGGTGGCGTATCACGAAGCCGGCCACGCCATCTGCGGCTGGTTCTTCAAATACGCCGATCCGCTCCTCAAGGTCTCTATCATCCCTCGCGGTCAAGGCGCACTTGGTTACGCGCAATACCTACCCGCCGGAGAGACCTACCTCTTGAACGTCCACCAACTCATGGATCGCATGGCCATGACGCTGGCTGGCCGCGTCTCCGAGGAACTCCACTTCGACACCGTCACCAGCGGCGCGAGCGACGACTTCAACAAAGTGACGCGAATGGCCACCGCAATGGTGACGAAGTGGGGCATGTCCAACAAAGTCGGCCACCTGTACTTTGAAGACGACGAGCAGAAGCTGCACAAGCCCTTCAGCGAAGAGACGGCGCGCAACATCGACCACGAAGTGCGGCGCATCGTCGAGGAAGCCTACAAGCAATGCAAAGACCTCCTCGTCGAGAAGAAGGCGCAGATCGGCCTCGTGGCCGAGGAGCTCTTGAGCAAGGAGGCGCTGGGCCGAGACGATCTCGTCCGCATCTTGGGCAAGCGACCGTTCGAGGACAACAAGGAGTTCGCAAAGTACTTTGACGGCTCCGGCGGTTTGGACAAGAGCGCGCCTCCGCCCCCGCCTACCGAACAGTCTTCCGATAACCCGCCCGAGGTCCCCAGTCCCGTGTGATCGGGTCGCGTCGGGGGGGTTCTGTATTTCTAAAGTCTATAGCGGTTGATTTGTTTCGCGTGTGAATAAAGGCCGGGTTTTGTCCATAGACGATGGCGTATTGTATGTAGGAAAGGGTCCTATCGCTCAACTAAGCTATTCTATCATCTCATGACACATACATACCGTACCGTGGTAACAAGGGTTCTGTGTAGCATACCAAACATTTCTTCGAACAGGTACTGGATTTGTACTGTAGGTAGATCGTCAGATCATCCACAGGGCCTGCGATTGGTCTTTTACCCAGGACATCACCACTGGGCTCTGAGATGGTCAACCTGCTACTTGTTTCGGGAGCCGGCTTCTTTCGCGCTTTGGGTGAGGTCGGCGCCTTGCTTTTCGGGGGTTATCTATATCCAACCGCAGGACCACGTCTGAATTCCTCCGAGACTGTTTCACATCTGATCTGCACCAACATAAGGTACCTAACATACATGATATTTACATATACGGAGGTACTCTGCAGAAATGCAATATTAACTTCATTTGCGTGATGGCAACACACGGTGTTGGAAGAAGGGCCCCGACGCTGTTCGAGGTAAAGAACTAGTCTTTTCTAGAGGGAATGCTTGGCTTGTCAGATGCGAGTTTCAGAGTTCATTGGAAATGTTCTTACCGAGGAAGCCACCAACATTCCTGGCCTTCCTTTTCTTCACCTTAAAGGTACTCAGACTGCAAAGAATCTATTGAATGCATGATGGCAATTCGTATTCGGTTCAATCACCATTCTATGATATCTTGAGAAGTAAGGATGTCCATGTGGTACGCAACGGTCCACAATCTGCTGTGGAAGGGGGTCTTGATGTGGTTGTCAACTACCTACGACCAGCGTCGACATGAGAGAGCAGAATGTTGATTGCCCCTAGGCGCTTAGTCTACCGTACATTGGAAACGCGGTGCCTGATGAGACGTGCCTTCTCCGGGTCAGAACGACCTCCGTGAGCCCTCGTGGTCGTGTCATATGAAGCAAGGGTTGACATCGCCGGCGCCTCCTCCGACCTTCCTGAATGTTGGTCCTTATACTTCATCGGTCAATGCTCCGCTATGGCAGCTTTTTCTCTTGTCAATTGTCAGAAATCTGCTGACGGCAGTATCATTCATTCTGTGGATATTATTTTCTTCTATCTTTTCAATCGTCGAAGAGCTAGCTCTTCACTTTCCACTAGGGGCAACAACGGCTGCCCGATCTCTACGCCTTCATTCTTAGAACTGTCTCCCTTCCACAAATATCACTGTTCGAATCTTAATTTGTCATATACGTGCATACAGCTGTGGGACTCCGGAATCAAGTCCGCAAATTGGGTTTTAAAATTGGTGGTGGTGAGTCTCTCGGCGTGGCCGAATACCCCTTGCGTCCATAATCACGATACCATACGCACTCAACCACATTGGTCCATGGTAGTGGTACAGGGCTGATACCTGCCTATGCAGAGCTCCTGGAATGGACTTGAACGTGGCACGACGGTAAATTCATCAGATGAGGTGCAAGAATGGGGTGGGACTGATGTTGAGTTTAAAAGCCTACAGCTTTGTCTACCCATTGGCTATGACTGTCCTCGACCGGGCCGTTTTCCTGGGCCGGTGACTTTTCCACAGTACAACCTTGTCACAACGCCGGCCATGGCAGCGCCGTTGAATTTGACCGGCCGAGAGACAAGGTCCTCTGGTGCCAGATCTGAGTCTCTCACGTCCCTGGCCGCGAGATACTGTCCCGATAGCTTTCAACCTCGCGCTGAGAAGTTTTCGGTTGCAACATCCTGGAACAGCCCGGATCTAATGTACTCTCAGTGTCAGTACTCTCCTCCACAGTCGAGGCAGACCGACATCTTGCCCTACACGTGGGTTGGAGACGGTGAGATCCTTTCTGTTCTTGCAAATCATGATACTGATGAATACCGGCAGCATCGATCCAGAAGGGTCCGCATGAGCTCCATGATCTTAATAGGTTTGATGCGGGTCTCAGTCATTTCGAACAAGAGACTTTTTCTACCGACGGCGATGACCCTATCAATTTCAGCAGTCACTCGATTCAGGACCTGAGCGCCAGTCCTTTCAATCTGAGACGAAATGTCACACGGAGATCATCGTTATCGACCTTCTCGATATCGAGTACTGAACCAATCACGGAGGCCTTGGAACCATCCGCCCTCTCCAGGCTACCGCTGCACTTAGCAGACTATACCACTGGAATCTCGAACCAGTCACCAACAAGCATTGCTTCACCAATGCAAGCCACTACTGGATCGCAGCGGTATCGAATTCGGGCCGGGAGTCACTCGCGGGCTTCGTCATCTGCTCGCCCAAGCTATCGCACCACACCTTACTCGTTTGATGGCGTGCCGAGTAAGCCGTGGTCTTCTGTCTCATGTTCTACGATACCGTCACGTCGGAACTCTCCCTTGACTAATCAGATCTGGGAAGATTCACAATATCAGCTATCAGATACCCCAACTTATTGCCCGTCATCTGATCTACCCACGTCTAGTATCTCTTCCAGTGATAATCCAGCAGTCACTGCCTCAACTTCATGTCTACATCACGATTCAGCTGCATTTCTTTCATTGTACCAAAATTCGTTATCGAATCCACAAGCAGCAATTTCATCTTCCTCACAAGGGTTTTCCAATACGGTCCAGAGCACGTTAGACGCCCAAGACATCTACGCCAGTTACTACTCTAATCTCGACCATCCACCGGACCTCTTCGCTCCCTTACTCGATGACCAGGAGAGTCCCCCGCCAGAAGACATGAAGCCTAGCGACCCCGACCTCTTCCCGCGTGAGCAAGAAGTTCGCTTCGAGGTGGACCTCTACACACCGCGGTGGGTCCGGGGTCACGGCAACAAGCGCGAGGGTTGGTGCGGGATCTGCAAGCCCGGGCGTTGGCTCGTACTCAAAAACTCGGCCTTTTGGTATGACAAAAGCTTTACGCATGGAGTCAGCGCTGCGACAGGGACCGCATTCGAAGGACCGAAGAAGACGAGATGCGCCGACAGGGACCCGGACGTCTGGGAAGGACTTTGCCCGAGCTGTGGGGAGTGGATCGCGCTGATCAGTAGCAAAAAGAAGGGGACCACTTGGTTCAGGCATGCTTACAAGGTACGCTGTCCCAATTACAGAAAGCGGAAACCTGACGTTCCAACTAATCACCCTTAGTGCCATACACATCTCAAGGTCAAAGACGTGCCCAAAAAGCGTCGAGAAACCCGCCACGGCAAGCGCCCGAGTTCCGCGTCAAAGGTCGAAGCGGTTACGCCTGCCATGTCAACCCCAGGCCAGTACTGATGTCTGTCATGACACAAGATGAACACCATGTCGCCGAATTAGTTGAGTTCGGCGACGATCTGACAGTGACCTTGTGGATACCGAACGTGCTTTTAGCCGGCGCCTCGGAACGTCGGTCTTCTTTTGCTTCTCTCTCTGATCTTCCCGTGACCTTCTTTCTAAACGATTTTGACGATTCTGATCTGAGCTCTGGCAATTAGCCACAGGGACGGAGTAGACTCGATGTGTATTTCTGTGACTGGTCTGGTGTTACGGCTTGATCGTCGGCTTTGAACCGGGGTTATAGCTCGGCCGTGTAGCTTAGAATTTTGCGGTAGTTAGAATCCAGGAAACTCTGCTGTAAACGGCCCATTGTTCTGGCCTGTCACGGTGTCGTGGTTGTGGTAGTCACTCCCCCTAGCATACTGCAACACAAAATAAAGCAATATGTCTCTACTCTCGACGAAACCACTGCAGCAGTTGAAAGATCAGATAAACGTCGGTATTGTTGTACTCATGATCATGTCATGCCAGATTACCGTAAGGCTAAGGCAGAAGTAATGGATCATTGTCGATCCCAACTCCCACTCATAATCATCTGAGGAGAGGTACTGCTCTTCAGGGGTTGACTATAAGGCTGACCCTTATGTGCAGAGAACTATACAGGTAGATCGATCGTTGATAGAACCAGAGTGGTGACGCGACCTATGCTCACTCACCACCCTATCATACTGGACCGTCATGCATATTTTTGGTTTGTTGATGTCCGTTCCAAGGGTCTGCTCCACCAGTCAGAACAGTCGGAATATTCACGGCCTGGAAGGTTCGAGAAACAGAGCAATCTGACGGGCAAATCAGCCAGACCCCCCAGTACGCCTAGCACTGTCGCTACAGTAGGAAGCGCCCCGGGATACCCAAAAAAAGTGAGTACGCTTTGATAGAGGAATAACTTGACTTGCTTATCGTGAACACAGGAGAATAGGATTTGAAAGTTATGTCTAAGTTACTGTAACTGAGTAGCAGAGACCAAAGGAGGGACAAGCTGGGTGTGCAATACGACTGATTAAGCAAGGAGAATTGTTCCGCAGCTCACAGCCCAGCCAAGCCCGGGACAGCCAGAAGCCGCACCGCACTCCAAAAAAGGTTCGCGAAGCATCAATTGACTCTAATTCTAATGGTTCTTCCGAACCTTTTCACCAGAGCCTCCGCGAAGAAGAAGAAAGAACAACCTAACACTAGCAACGACAAGGAAGACCTTGCAGGCAACCACCACACCTTCGACTCTCCGCCGCCATCACCCACCAAAAAGTCACCCACCAAATTTACGAGGGATCGAGATTCATCCAGACCTGTTTCCACACGTTCCAGTTCCAGTCGGACTTACTCGAAAGCCTCCAATTCACCCCGCTACACTTACGACCGTTCTTCTCACCCGCTCAATCTCCCACCTCACGAGCTGCGCAGACTGTCGGCTCTTTCCGCTATGAGTGATCCTTCGACTCCCATGGAAATGGACCAAGACGAGGAAGGACCGGCATCCTCACTTCCGTCGAGTCCTCCCCCCGCAATGTCTCCTGTGCCGGTCTCAGGCGCCAACGGGATCAACGGTGTAAATGGTTTGAATGATGACGGCAGTCCGATTCCACCTCCACACAAGGTTCCTACCAGTCCACCACCGCAACTTCAGCCTCAGCCTCAGCCTCCGCCTCCGCCGAAGCCGACTGTCGATGCGGAAGCGTGTAAGGCCGCAGGGAACAAGTTCTTCAAGGCAAAGGATTATGCCAAGGCTATCAAGGAGTATTCCAAAGGTAGGGATAACTCTTCTTATTACGAGAGCTTAGCTACAGCAGCTTTGGAAGCACCGATGGCTAACACGTCGTACAATCAACAGCCATCGAAGCGGATCCGCAATCATCTACATATCTTTCAAATCGCTCGGCCGCCTTGATTTCAGCAAATCGGTACAATGAAGCTCTTGAAGATGCAAAACTCGCAAATGAACTCGAACCAAACAACTCCAAAATCCTACACCGATTAGCACGAATATACACCAACCTCGGCCGACCGTCCGAAGCGCTCGACATCTACTCACAAATGCAACCTCCAGTATCGGCAAAAGACAAGGCACCTGCCGTCATGATGCAAACGCACATCAAGCAGGCAGAAGATGCTTTAAGGGAGGGCACGACCGGTTCAATGGCATTGCATGCCCTCGACCAAGCTGACAAAGGGCTAGGGACAGGGGTGGATAGGCCAAGGAAATGGAAGCTCATGCGGGGTGAGGGGTATCTAAAGATGGGAAACGTCAATGCCTTGGGAGACGCTCAGAATGTGGCCATGTCGTTATTACGGAACAATAACCAAGATCCAGAAGCGTTGGTGCTGCGGGGGAGAGCGCTGTATGCACAGGGTGACAACGAGAAGGCGATTCAGCATTTCCGGCAGGCATTGAACTGCGATCCGGATTTCAAGGATGCGGTCAAGTACTTGAAAATGGTGCAGAAATTAGATCGGATGAAAGAGGAGGGCAATAAGGCTTTCAAGGGGGGCAGATATCAAGAGGCGCTGAACATGTATTCGCAGGCTTTGGAGGTAGATGCGCAAAACAAGGGGACGAACTCGAAGATTCTGCAAAATAGGGCTATGGCTTCGATACGGGTTAGTATTTATTCGTTGTCCCGGACTTCCTGAAGTTAAATACTAACCACCGTGACCGAACAGCTGAAAGAGTACAAAGCGGCCATCGCCGACTGCGCCCGTGCCCTTGAGCTCGACCCAACATACACCAAAGCACGCAAAACCAAGGCGAAAGCGCTCGGGGAGTCAGGGAACTGGGACGACGCCGTACGAGAATACAAAGCCATTGCCGAATCCAACCCCTCGGAACCAGGCATCCAAAAGGAAGTCCGCAACGCCGAGCTAGAGTTGAAGAAGAGCAAGCGAAAAGACTACTACAAGATCCTAGGCGTGGAGAAAGACGCCACGGACAACGACATCAAAAAAGCGTACCGCAAACTCGCCATCATCCACCACCCGGACAAGAACCCGGACGACGAAGAAGCGGCGGAGAAGTTCAAGGAGATAGGAGAGGCTTATGAGACGTTGAGTGATTCACAGTACGTTCAATTCCCCACCCCTTGTCCCTGTTCGGGGGTATGGTTGCTGATCACACAACCGTTCCATCAATAGAAAGCGCCAACGCTACGACTCCGGCGAAGACTTGATCGACCCATCGGAGATGTTTGCCAACATGGGTGGCGGAATGGGCGGCTTCCCGATGGGTGGTGGCGGCGGCAGTGTCAACATCGACCCGGAAATGCTCTTCAACATGATGGGCGGTGGTGGCGGCGGTGGCGGCGGCTTCCGCTTCTCGACTGGGGGCGGAGGTGGTGGGAGTCCGTTCGGTGCCGCGGGCATGGGCGGTGGGTCGAGGGGGAGGGCGCCAGGGGGGTTTCCGTCTGGGTTTTCGTTCTAGGTGGCGATTTACGTGGTCAGGAGGCGGGGAAGATCGAGATGGGGGAGGAGAGGAAGGCTGCGGTGTGGACGTACGGGTTGGTATGAGGGTCGTTCGGTCGTCGTGTAGTGTCGTGTTGTCTGTGTCGGCGGGTCACGATTGGAGTGCGCTGTTCTTCTATCCTCCTCCCATTCCTTTTCCGTTCGGTTTGGTTCGGTTCCCTCTCCACGGAAACTCCGCACCGCACGAACAAGGTGGTCATTGCAGGCGTTTCCTTCTACATACTTACTACACCGTCGTCGAGGTCAGGGTACGGTACGTAACGTCGCGTTAGAAATAAGAAGCTCGAGTGTCCCCAGATAGAAAATCCTACACGGTCGAACCTCTGTGTGCGCATGTACCTTATGTATCTGTCTTACAATACCATGTCCGCCACATCCCTCCCTACCTTACACACGAATACTTTACTTACCACCCCACCCGACCTGACTCGACTGATATCCCCACCGTCACGATCACAATTAGGTAGGTACAAATAGGTAGGCAGGTGTTGTTGTGCTGTTGCGCCGGGGCGTTCGGGTTTGTGAGTGATGAAGGGATGTGGTGGGGTGATGATAGGTCGGGTTGGACTGACTGGGGTTGAGATGGGATGGGATGAGATGGGTGTGAGCGCAGGAGGGGGATGTCGGATGTATTACGGTGTCTTACGCGTCAGGGGATAGGGCGAGGGAGAAGGCCTTCGGTTTAGGGGGGGGGATGGATGGGCTCGGTGAGGGCTGGAGGACAAGGGTTGGAGATCTAGATTGTCATTGAGGCATTGTCATGGAAAGACACGTGAAAGGTCTGTATTTAAATCGACGTCTGTGATTTCTGACACTGTCGAAAATAGCGAGGTGAATCTCTCCCTCGCTGATGACGCTGATGTATGTCCAAATCGACGGGTTGCGAACATTCCACATTATCACAAGCCCCCTTACCTCACCCACCTCCCCGGCAACGAACATATTTGTAAATGCTAACCCCACCCCAAGCCTTCGAGGACGGATTTCGTCTCATTCACCGCCATGCCGCCGACACCCAAAGCGCGGACCTGGGTGCCTCGCCGCAACCTCTGCAAGCCAACCGCGACCTTCCAGCCCTCTGTCTCCTGCAAAACAAAGACGTAGCGTTTTCCCTCCTGATCTCTGATGCTCGCGCGCAGGACATGCAAGCCCATCCGATCGCCGCTCTGTTCGGGCGCCAAAAACGCATTAGGCCCACCACTGCACTTGGACTTGCAAAGACGCAGCAGATTGGCGAGGAAGGCATCCGACTCCTCGCTGGTGGGCAGCTTGGTCGACGTCTTCCCGCCACCGAAAAGACTGGGACGCGTGGGGGTGCGAGCAGAAGCAGAAGTGGAGCCAGAACTCGCTCCGCACGGGGGACACCATACCTCGACGAGTTTCAGGGTCCACGCTTTGATATCCCATTCGCGCTGGGGGACGCCGCGGACGTCGTCGTCGATGAAGAGGCCTTCGGTCGTGATGCGCAGGATCAGGCCGTCCGTGACGGTGCCGACGCCCGAGACGAGTTGCGCGGTGGGGAGCTTGGGGAAGGTGTTGTTGAAGGAGTAGACGGCTTTGATGACGATCTTGTCGGGGTCCTTGGTGTGGTATGGTCCGCGGTGGGAGGGCGGGGGTGTCGTTCGAGAGGTGGACTGGGAGGCGGCGTAGGATGATTCGGAACACATGGATGAGGCCGAGTTGGCTTTATGTACAGGTCGTTTCAGCTTGTCGTATGGTCGGTATGAGTATGAAGATGCCTCGTCGGCCGCCGTACTGGCGGTGGGCTGTTGGTGTTGCTTAGTGGGTGAGGTGGCTGCTTGTTCCTTGTTTCTCTGTTGGATCCTCTCGCGGTATTCTCTAACTCTCTTTTCTCGAGCTTCCCTTTCCCGAGCGTCCTTTTCTCTCGCTTCCTTCTCGCGCGCTTCTCTCTCACGAGCTTCTCTTTCACGAGCTTCTTTCTCCTGGGCTTCTTTTTCCCGAGATTCTTTCTCCCGAGCCTTTCTTTCCCTGGCTTCCTGTGCTTCCGCTTCTCTGAGTCGAGCTTCCTTCTCTTCAGCCTCCTTGGCGCGAGCTTGCCATTGCCGGAGTTCCTCTTCTCGTGCTAACCTCTCTTGCGTTTCTCTCTCCCTCTGCCGGATCCTTTCCATTTCTTCCTCTTCTCTCTTCTTACGAAGCTCCTCACTCCTCGTCCGTTCCTCTTCCTTTTTCCTTGTCTCCGCCCTGGCCTTCTCCCAGCCACTCCTTGCATTGCCAGCGCCCGCTGTCCCGCTTGATGGACCAGTGTTTGCTCTTTGCCACGAAGGTTTCGGCGGGGCACGTGCTCCAGCTCCACTAGGCATCGGACCACCTGCTCCTCCCGGCATCGATCCCGGAGGCTGACCTCCTGGACCACTTCCACCAGCATATTGGCTACCCGTGCCACCTGTTGTATTTCCACTCCCTTGCTGACTCCCAGTACTCCCTTCTCCGGGTCCGCCCGTTTCCATTTGCGTCTTTCCCCACGCCCATCCCGCAACTCCTACTCCTACCATTAACATCACCACTCCCATACCACCCGTCGTTATGATCGTCGCAAACCAATCTCTAAAGATCGGCGCTACTATTGACCAGATAGCCACCGCGAAGAGAGTGCACCCCACACCAGCTAGGAAACTGTTGCGATGTGGTTGGAGCGAAGGTAGGTAGAGGAAGCCGGAGCCGGACGAATGAGGTGGGATGATGAAGATGTCATAGTTCCCTGGTGGCAGGCCCGAAGCTTTTGCGCCAGCACCGCTGCCATGGGGTGGGGGAGGCGGCGGCGGTGGGTTCATACTGTAGAAGTGTCCAGGCTACAGTCGTGGATGTGTGACTTTGCAGAGGAACCTCCTTGCAATCTCACAAGAACGTCTCCGGACGTTTTGGTTTGTAGCTAGAGCTTCTGCAAGCGTCTATGTCGTAACTGGGGAAGTTGCCATTTCCGCTTCATGGTATAACAAAGTTGACGCTGCGCCAGAGCTGTTCCGTCTGAGCTCTTACGCTGCTGGTTAGAGGATTTTGAATTTAGTAGGATAGCATCAACTGATGTCGCATGTCAGACACGTAGATGCTGCAGCTTTATTGATCTTGAAGAGTGAATTGGCGCCCGTGCGGTGTGTGTCGGTGTCACGAAGAAGTTTTCGTTGCGGTGTTATGATACTCAAGATGGTCAAAGCGCCGGAGGAAGGAACCCTGGTCGATCCAATCTCTCTATTTCAGGTTCTCTCCCGCTCCCGCTCTCCGGAACGTCAATGTCTCATGATATCAACGGCGGAGCTGCAGAAGGATTAGGCACACGATATCAAGGTCTTCTAAACCATAATTATTGTACGGGTTTGTGGACATGGCTCTGAGGCATTTAAGGGAAGGTTCTTCCTTGACCACGTCGCGTGCAGTCTACCATGCATGACAATGACAGCCAATACGACGTTGATATGCAGTCTTCAGGATGTCATAGGTGAAGCAGAGATCCAAGCGTTTTGCTAGGGGCAATTGTTAATGCAGGCGGGTTGGACTCAACGAATCGCTATATCAGTGTGACAATGGGTGCAGCATATAGTACCTACTGTAGAAGGGTGGGATGGGTTCCACGCGCTTACGGGAGGAATCGTCCGATGATTTCTGAGAGATGTTTACCTTGACTTGATAGATATCAGTAGATGCAGCGTCGAGGAAGTTATTTATATACACCACCAACAATGGTGATATTTATATTACTGTACACTCTTCTCTCACCGCTTCGAGTGCCGCGTTGTTGTTTATCAACAAATGAGGCAACCAATCGGCAGTTACCAGGGTATTACGTAGCTGCTGATGTCAGCCGGCCTTGGCAGGCGTGTACCGGAATATTGTTTATGCGTTTCGGCCCTAACGTTCGTTGGCAAAGTTGACAGTCAACCTTACTTGAACGGAGTAAGATTAACAGAACCAATGCTTCTTCGACGGCGTGTTCAGTATCAATGTTTCATAGGATGATATCATGACCAGGAATACTCTAACGATAGCTCGAATTGGTCTCATCTCTAACGGATTTGGGTTGGGTCCTCGATGAGCAATGCTAAGGAGTTTCGGCGATGCTTGATGAGTTCGAGCTGACGGAGCACTTGCCAATACGTCGTGACAGCGACCCGGATTCCTTGCCTCGTTCAAGAGCTTCAGTTGGAATGCCGATACCCGCTCGAGCAGAGGCATCAGATTTTCCATATGTAGACACTGAGAACTCGGCACTTGAAACAGGACTTGACCGCCGCACCGTGCTGAAGCTTGATCTCATCCTACTCCCTTTTGTATCGCTTTTGTTCCTTCTCAACTCCCTTGACCGCTCCAATGTTGGAAATGCGGAGACCGCCAATTTCACGAAAGATGTGGGTCTCCAGCCCCAAGATCTCAATACCGCTGTTGCCTGCTTCTTTGCTTTCTTTGTGATCCTGCAACCTGTCGGAGCGGCGGTTGGGAGAAGATATGGCATGGCCAAAGTGGTACCATCTTGCATGGCCTTATGGGGTATCTGCACGGCAGCACACGTGTTGATCAGGAAGAAGTGGGAGCTAATTACTGTACGGATTTTGATTGGGATTTTAGAAGGTAAGAGGTTCTATGTGATATTTCCTGATTCTTTGCCCGCCCCGCGTCAGGAGCTGCGTCCTCAGTATTACGGGTTTCGATGAGTATGCTTGGTCTTGTTCTCGGGTGTGAGTGATCACCGTGGTGTTTCGTGATTCTTCTTAGCAAGATAACGAAAGTTGGACCTGGTCCACAAGGGTATCTAGATGGGTTTATTGTCATGAGGCATCTTTCTCTTCTCGTGGAACGTTTTGGCTTGTTCGTGAACCACACAAAGTGAAGGACTACTGACAGTCTCCGAAGCTGGCTTCTATCCTACCACGGTGTCTTACCTGTCATTGTTCTACACCCGCTATGAGTTTGCTCGGCGACTTGGGTTCTTCTACGGACAATACGCCGTTGCTGGAGCGCTAGGAGGAGTCCTATCCTATGCAGTATTCTCTGCATACCCTTCCGACGATGATCAGGCACAGCATCCTTCAAAGAAGTTCGGGGTCGAAGGCAATATCAAAGTCAAGTGGAGACCGTGGCAGGTGCTGTTCCTCCTGGAAGGAGTATTGACAATCTTCGTCGCACTCCTCGGGCTCTTGTGGCTTCCTCGAAGCGCGCAGAATGCTTGGTTTCTGCGCGCGAGCGAACGTCAATGGGCCGAACAGAGAGTATTGAGGGACAGAGAGGCAGCCGGACCCATTACCTCATCACCATCAAAGAGTGGAAGCTCATCGCAAAACCCCGACGATGAAAATAATGAAATGGCCCCAGATCTGGCATATGATAGTGACACGAATGAAGAGCAATCTCACCATCTTCTACACAATGCCAGCGATCCGCATGCCACTTCGGACCAACAGCATCAAGCTAGCACATCTTCAATCACCGTCATCACTTCAGACAAAGGTCTCACGCGTGTCGACATCCTAGAGGCCTTCAGCGACTGGAAAATCTGGTACCTCCTCATCATCAACATCTGCTCCAGCATCCCAGCAATGGCCTTCTCCGTCTTCCTTCCCCTCGTCGTCAAAGGCCTCGGCGTCGACCCCATCCGCGCTAACCTCCTCACCGCCCCGCCCTTCATCACCGGTGCCCTCACGCTCTGGCTCTTCGCATGGTGGAGCGACAAGACGCACGAACGCATCCTCCCCATCCTCTACGGCCTCGCCATCAACCTGCTCGGCCTCACTGCCACCGTCACCCTCCCGGAGTCCGCGTACCGCGCCCGCTACGCCAGCCTCTGCGTCCTGCTGGCCGGCAGCTTCGTCGCGAGCCCACTGACCGTCGCCTGGCTGGCCGGCAACATCGAGGAACCAGGCAAACGCGCCATCGTCCTCGGCATCAACGGCTGGGGCAATCTCGCCGGTCTCTTCTCCGCCTTGCTGTTCGCCCCTCGATACGCGCCGCACTATCGGGTCCCTTTCTACGCCACCTTCGTCTGCGTGCTGTTCTCCTTTCTCGGATACGTCGCTTTTCGCGCGTTGCTGCGGCGCGAGAACCGGCTTCGCGCGCAGACGCTGGCGTCGTGGTCCGTCGAGGAGGTCGGGCGCGAGAGGAGGTTCGGGGCGGGCCCTTTTCGGCGGAAGAGAGGCTTGTTGGATCTTCCGGGATTCTCGGGCGTTGCGGATCGGATCGATAGGTGGAACTTGGGTGCTAGAATGATGGACTTGGGCCGTGCGAGTGATGGAAGGGAAGAACGGTGGGGAAGGAGAGGGGATGACCGACTTACGTTTGTGTATGGTCTGTGACACCGTGCCGTGTCGTGCCATTTTTCGCATTACCTTTTTCCACTTGATCATGATACCCTTCTTGCACTCTACGCCTTCTACTTATCTGGTGGCTTTTGGTGGCGAGGGAGTTGATGAGTTTGCCACCGGTACGCTGCGAGGTAGTCGATCCACCCTACGAACTGGATCGGCGACATACCATACGTGCACTCATGCATGTCCTGACCTCAGAAAAGGAAAGGAATCTTGACTCTTTTCGGATGTGCGGTATACTTATTGTGCCTGGTACTGGAATGACTGCACTTGTTCACTTATTCCACGAAGACCGTACAGTACAAGGACGACTACTACATGCTACCGACAAAGTACTGTACCATGTGCAGTTGAGTCACAAATCGAAACCCATGCCTGCCTATCTGAAACCAACCTTACCATCAAAGCTCTCGCAAAGCTTTACATCCATCAAATCAAGCAATTGAACTCTCACGATTCATACAAGAACGCAGAGCTTCCGTCCGAGAAAGAGAGGATGTTATGTGCAGGTAAAGGACTTGAAAGGATTCAGACTGATTTTCTCTACTGTCGCCGATTCATACTATCCTATCATCTCCAATCTTAAATTCCAACGATCAAGAGAAAAGGAAATTCAAAAGCGAGCGCCTCCCGGCCCTGTCCAGTCCTTTCCAGCTCAATTCCAACCTCGTAGATCCAACCAGTCCATTCACGCCATGCTAAGCAGGGTAATTCCACCTGAGGTCGTTATTCCACTCCCTCTGATCCAATCCCATCCCATCCCGTCCCGTCCGTTATCAATCCCCAACCAAGTCCATACTCCCACTCGAGCTCCGAAACCGAATCTTGCCATGCCCATGCCCCCTAACAGCAACCAAACGCCTCCACCCCCCGTCATCCCTCTCGTCTCGGATGAGCCTCACCCCATCCCAATCGACATCGAAGTCCCCACTACTCGTCTTCGCCTCAATGCCGCCCTCCCACGCATCCGGAAAGCGCAGTCGGAGGTCGCCGGACTCTGCATCGTGCTCCGAGGACAGGGCACGCATGGGCCTATCCCGGAGGGGCGCTGTGAGAGAATCGAGGACGCGCAGGCGCATATCGCCGGACTGCGTGTTGGTGCGGATAGTGGAGGCGGCGCCGGCGTCGCCGTACGGAGCGAGGGTGACGTCGACGGAGCCGCTGCTGGAGCGCAGGGAGGTGTAGGTGCCGTGGAGGTAGTTGCCGCGGATGGCGCCGGAGCTGGTGCGGAGGGCGACGCGGTAGTCGCGGTTTGGGAGGGAGCTCGCGGCGAGGCCGACGGGGTAGTGGGCTCCGATGCGGCCGGAGGAGGTGGTGGCGGTGAAGCGGGCTGGTTCGGTCGGGGCGGAGTCGGCGGCGGGTTGCGGGGCGACGCGGACGTCGATGGCGCCGGATTCGGTGTGCACGGAGAGGAGGTCGTAGAGCGGGTAGGTGCCGTGGATGGAGCCGCTGCTTGTTCGGATGATGGTTTCGCGGGAGTGGTTGGTGGGGAGGGGAGGGCACATGTGGATGGAGCCGTGGGAGGAGGTGATGATGGTCGTGTTGTGGATGGTGTACCTGACGTCGGGGTAGTATTGTATTGCTAGATTCTGGGTGTCGATGGACATGCTGCGGAGAGACAGACCAGGAGGAATCCAGAGCGTCGCGAAGATTGATAGACATGGGTCCTGCAGACCAGCCGCGTCACTTGGTGTCTTGATACTGAAAGTACTCTCTGACTTTTGCAACTCCATAAAGTCCAGCAGGCTTGGCTCGGAGACATGGATCTCGAGATCCACACGGATGTTGGGTTCTAGGTCATTCACTGCTGGTCGAACACGAACTTCGCCCAAGGTTCGGACATGGCCATACGCTGCCGTTCTACGGTCTTCCTCAGATGCTCTCTCGAGGAATTGAAAATCCAATGGATTGTCAAACAGGAAAGAAGTGACCTCGCCGTGTGTTGCCGAAAAACACAAGTCCGCAACAGGTGGAAGACAGGTCTCGTCAAGCTTAGGAGTTACAGGGTCTCTGGTACGGTCCTTGGAGATGGTTAGCCAGATAATATAGATCATGCCCTGAGGGTTTCACCTTTCTCGTCATTATGCTACCAAAGAAGTATATTATCAAACAAACGCAGACCACTGATGCCCCTATAACGAGGAGCAATCTTGCTAATAATCCTAAAGAACGGCGGAGATCCACACGACTTCGTCTTGGTTGCTGTCCGCATGCGTCGCCGAACAAACGGTATCCACCGGGACGCTCATGCTTTGCTGTCCATGGTACTGAAGGGGCCGCTCAGACCGCCATGCTACTCTCGAACCGTATCGGCCACCGCTTTTGCTCTCATCGAAGGCTCCGCTGTTGTCCTGTGACAGATACGATGAGTTGCCAGTAGCACTTAAGTTCGCCGGCGGGCCAGAGGGGAGCAACGGCGAGTGCTCTGAGTATTGCTCGCTTTGCATCTCCGGCAAGAGAGGTCCCGTCGAAGGTGGCCTCGCGGTGCAGGAAGCCGGACTCTGCCATTGTCGGGTTTCCGGGGTCCTTGCAGCATCATCTAATCCCGGCTAGGTGTTGTGACTTGAACTTCCCAAGGGTTGCGTCCGACTCCTGTGGCCCGCACTGTCGCCTTCGGGACGGCTATACAGGGCATCTACATCTCTATCTGCTGGGGCAGAGCTTTGCAGCAGAATAGTAGAAGGCACATCCTGAGGAATGTGTGACCGTTGATTGAAGCTTCCATCGGCGGGACTCAAGTCAATAGTGAAGCTCTCGACATCAATGTCGGCGTTAGGTTGACCTGGAGTTGAGGGCATGTTACATAACGTTGTCGCCCAACTTCAGAGGGCGCGGTTGCCGTTCACAATGGATCCGATGCCAACATGAAGATCAGTGGAGACATTACTGCTCCAGTGTATTGTTGCTTTTGCTTTTTGTTGTAGAATGCTTTCTCACCCGATCCATTGATACTCTCAAATTCTCGATACCCCTCTTCAAATCCACGAAATAGTCATCTAACCCAATGAAGCGTCTCGAATACTGATGTGAGTGGATTTATCTATACAACCTTGGCTATACAGAATCTCCACCCAGCATTTTACTCGGCTTCTGAGCTCAATCCCATACTAATATAGTGAAGCCCTAAAGCAACAATTGCCCCCACTGTCTCCCTACCTCCCCTACCTCCAACGCGACCTCCGCCACCTCGAGCACAAATGGCCCCACAGCACTTACGCCCACCTTCCATCCTGACAACAGATCCTGCCTCAACCGCCTTAACAGCTAGAGCACACCTTTCCGCCCGTCCATTTACCTTCTGCTAACATGCAAATCTCCACGCAACACATCTCCACACGGAAACGTGACGTCCCCCACCATTCCACCTACGAAGACGGCCTTCCCACCCGCTCACACAGTGCAGCCGTGACATGCGTGCTGCGCCGCGGCGCGAGTCGAGAAGTTCACGTAGGCGTCTGCGTCGACGCCGCGGAGGGCGGAGGTCTTCAAGGGCGGCGGTGTTGGCCGCTGCGTCGCCGTTCAGCGTGACGGTCGTGAAAGGGCCCTGCTGTGTCGCCGAACGCAGACATGGGGCTTACTGACGCAGCGGGGTTCCGCCCGGTAGCGATGACCCGTGTTCAATCGCCAGCATTACCGCGACGGCCGCGCCGCCGAAGAAGCCGGTGCCTGGCGCGGCGGCAACCTCGTCGCTGGCCCTGACGCTTATATCTAATGGACCGCCGAAGGGAACGAGGCACATCAGAGTGAGGTGGTGGTGGTGCACGGAGTAGCGCATCTGGTGCAGAAGAAAGTCTTCGTTGAGGGTGGAGATGTTCTCAAGCAAGGCTTCGACGTAATCAGCAAAGGTGCCGTTACGCCAAGGGCCGTACATGAGTTTCCACGCTTCGGGTTTAGAGCTGGCCCAGGAGGCGCATCAGAATGGTGACATTGGAGTCGTCGCGGGCTTGAATTTGGGTGTCGCAGATTTCGAGTTGGCCTTTTGGGTAAGTTCGAAGGAGAGAGGCTTGTCGGAAGTGGTGTGGACAATTGCTCGGATGGGTCGCCACGGTGGGGTGTCTTCAAATGATCTGATCCAGTGGTAGGCAGTTGGGAACTGGTATCTCGCACGCCACAAAATGTGGCAACGTAGGATTGGGGAGCTAGAGCAGTCATACTCGTGGGAAGCTCCCGATGTTGACGCAGTCAATGTGTCTTGGGATCAGAGAACGGGAACATCAGCGAGACATGTCATGACAACTATAACGCAGCATACGCCCATACTACGCTTGAAGCATATGGGCGGGATAGTGCAATGTCGTTGAAGTGGATCGTTTTAGTATAGAGGTAGGTATTTCTTGCAAAGCGCGCTGCGTTGGTTCAGGAAGGTTGGGCCATAGGTTTCCTTCGGTTCGACATTGAGTCCGCATCAAAAAACCACTTCCATGCTCGATACCAAGCAACCATTGGCCAGTGAAGTCTTGTTGGAATACAATGTCCTCCCAGCCCGAACAACCACGTTTGAGATGTGTTGTTCCGCCAAACGCCATATCATCAATCGCAGAACTAACCACAGCCATACTCCTTCCCGATGATTGCAGACAACCGTTAGTCCTTGTTGATTCTTCTCCAGATATCGTTCTCGACTTGACTAGCTTTCTCTCCTGCAGACTTTGCCCAGCTCTTCGCAGTATCCCATAATGACAACCCCTCGCCATCGTGAACGCCATTATTATAACTGGAACCCACACTATACCCAAGGGACGGAGACTCATTGCGTTGATTGTACTGCTGAGCTGATGCGTAGGGATTCTGGACGTAGCCAGGGGGATGCTCAAAGCTTGGTCTCCTTGGGTCCGCACCAACTCCCTGAACTCCTAACGGGGCTGTATGTGTAGGTGGCGCCTGAGCATGAGATTGCGTCCCAAACATCGGGTTCGGACTAGAATACGGGTATGAAGGTACGTTGGTTGTTGATGTTGTAGATCCAGGCGGTTGTCCGAAGCTGTGTGATGCCGGCGGAGGTATAGAAGCTTGCGGTGGATAAGATCGCGTCGGTGCTGGAGAGCGCTCTCGGGTGTAATATTCAGCCGGTTGAGGCTTCTCCCCGGCCTTTGGTGGGGGTGGCAGACTCGTGGTTGTGCTATATGTGCGCGTAAAAGGAGAAGGGGTCGGCCCTGGTTGCGGAGCGGGCGGCCCGTCATAACTAGAGGTCGTTGATGTCATGGTCGGAGTGGCAGTTGGTTGCTGCGCAGGTCTGGACACAGATGAGGTTGGAGCTGGAGTTGGTGCTTGGCCCGGGGCAGCCTGACGATAGGACGGCTGGTAAGTGGAAGATGAGGTCGTAGTGGTCGTAGGAGTGGAAGAATTTCTTGCTGGAGCTGCAGAGAGCGGCTGCCCTTCGGAAGACACTGTCTGAGGCGTAATACCACTGGGCTTTGCGGCAGTGATTGGACTGGAAGTATGGATTGTAATGCCTGACATCTTGACTACAACAAGCAAGGAAATACTGTTTATAGTGCAGGGACGAATTCAATAGACTTTGTTGCTGGTGTGAAAACCTCAGCCAAATCAGACAGGGTAAGATGTTGAATGCGGAGTATCTGGCTCGCGGATTACGGAGTTCAGGCTCGTAGTATGGAGGGTATTGTTGTGGTGGATCGAAACATGACACGTCTTCTTGAACGTTATAGTACTGGACATTGCTGCTATGTTCGGCAAAGCTTCTTTTAACGCGCGCGCTTATCTTGTAGTCGCGTGTGAAGGTACGCTTGGAATGCGCTTCTACCTTACTCGGGTTACTTTCATCAAGGCCAGGTACGCTACACGTTTATGTGCATTATCCACCTTCAATACGAAGTATGCTACCTCCGCATCACTCTTTACAAAATGGACCGGTTGCCATCGTGAACGCATTGCCGCAACAGGTGAAAGTGAGGACAAGTGGAGTGGGACAGCGCAGGCCAATGAAGTACAATTAGGGAATTGCTAGGCAGTAAAGTACAGCAGTGTCAGAGACATCCCCTCCTCTACACCACATCAAGCTTCAAACCCACCACATCTTCCATCGAACCTCAGTCTACACACCCTCCGCCCTACACACACGCACTTCTCTCCACCGATCTCAACACTCTTGCTTTGATGAAGATCCTTTAACCGGATCCACCCTTGAAGGCTTTGCCGAACATGAGTAATTGCGCCTGGTCATAGATGGAGAGCACACCAGCGCCAGCTACACCACGGAGAATGTTGGCACCAGCACCCTTGAAGAGGGACTTGACACCTTCCCGCGCGATGATCTGTCGGCCAGCATCCATGGATGACTTGTACTTAACAGCCTACACGATTGAAAATTAGTGCTTGCAAACACAGTTGGACCTAGACCAATGGATAATGTGGACTCACCTCGCCGGAAGTCATCATCATACGCCTACGGATAGTGTCGAGCGGGTAGGAAGCGATACCGGCACCGGTGGTAACGGTCCAGCCGAGAAGGAAGGAAGCCAAGAAGTTACCCTCAAGAGGACCGACGAGAAGGACGGGTTTGATCGAGTCGTACATGCCGAAGTACAGACCACGGTAGACGACAATACCAACCACGGAGGGACCGAAACCACGGTACAGACCAGCAACACCGTCGCTAGCTAAGGTCTTCTTGTAGACATCGACTAAACCGTTGAATTGACGGTCCCCACCACCCTTGGCGGCCTTGGCGTCATTGGCAAGGCGAGTACGGGCGTAATCCAATGAGTACACGAACAGGAGGGAAGTAGCACCGGCAGCCTGAAGATACCAATCAGCCGCAGACCATAACAACCAACAATGTCATACGTACACCACCCGACGCCAAGTTACCCATCATCCACTTCGCATAGCCATCTCGCTCCTTCCTGTATGCGAACATTGACTTGTAGGTGTCGCGGAAGGCGAAGTTGAGCGCCTGGGTGGGGAAGTAACGGATGACGTTGGCGGTGTTACCTCTCCACAGCGCAACGATACCCTCGGCACCGGCCGTACGACGGAAGCAGTCGGCGATACCGTTGTATCTACGGTCCAGACGTCCAGATTTGAGCATTTCATCCTGATCAGGAAAGTCCGGTTAGTTGTGCACTCTAATAGCAGGCACATGACAGATCAAGCTAGATCAGATGAAGGAAGGATTGAGAATGAAGCACGTGAAACTCCCCAGCTCCAATGAAGCTGGAGGGATGGACTTGATAGCAACAAAATCTGCGAATTTCTGACTGAGTGCACAGTAGATCGTATACATGCGAAGTATGGATGGTTCGAATACGCCTCAGTGCTATTGAGACTGGGTAGACATGCTTACCTGATTTTGAATGAGAAGCTTGACGCGCTCGATGGGTGCAGCTGCGGTTTTCGAGACGGCAGCAGAGACACCACCCACTAGATACGGTTGTCAGTATTGAACGAAATCTACAGGCGTGCGCAACTGTCGAAGTGGGAACAATTGGGCTGGATTCTCTCCACAGTCCAAAGATGATTCCATAAAATAAGGTGAACATACTCAAGAAGTCAACCACGAAGCCCTGTAGTGCAGAATGTATTAGCCAGAAAGACCTCAGATTATTGATCATCAACACCGATGATAGTCTGAGCAGAAGCCAATCGAGACATCGTAAAGCTCTGCATTGCTTGGCAGGCTCGCGCGACTCTCGAATGATGAATTGACTTGGTTGAAGCTCGATCGATTGCGATGAAGTCGGTCGGACGTGGACGAGCTTACCGGCATGCCCATGAAGGACTTCTTGCCCTGAATCACATCTCCGTCAACCATCTTGACGGCGATTCAATACCAAGTACTAAAGAAGAGAAGTAAAGTGAAGGATTGAGTGGAGAGTTTGATGTTGGTCGTCGAGGTCTTCAACGGGGTGATAAGAAGTAAAGCACAAGGTGAATTTGGGTCGCAGAAAGATGCAGCAAGAACTTGCAAAGGGAGCAATGGACGCTAAAAATTTCTGGTTGGCGAGATCACGTTCTTGGCATCCGGGGCCCGGAATGACCCGAGCACAAATGAACCACTTTCTCCCACCCAAATTTCCTCGGAGAGCCCTAGGTTATTACTGTTACTGTTTACCTACCTTTTGATTCTACCCCAACATGTTACGCGGTCTACAACCATCGTCGCTGGTCCAATTTTTCTAGATTTGTACATACCTACCGTACTCCCATAAGTATGAGCGTTGTACCGAGCTTTATGCGGAGGCACTATCCGAAGCTCGAGTAGAAGAAACGTCATCAAGGATCTACAGCACTACCTATAGAGCTGTGGAATTAGGTTGCCCACTAACACATTCGTGGATGGATTGTGTGAAGGCATTAGGGTACTCCGTTGTCAAGAGTAGCTTAAGCAGAAGTGACCTTCTAGAAAAACAGTGTCAAAGCTTGTCGACTTCGTTGGCAACTCCTTGCCAAGCTCTATTGCGATGTAATGGTTGTCTCGACACATCGTAGGAAGCGCCCACCAGTCAGAAACCATCAAGGCGAACCTGAAAGATCCTCCAAGGAACTGCACTACGAGTCAAAAGCACCTCTGGAGTACCTTCTAATCTGGTCATCTTGAGGTTGACGATGAGAATCCTCAGTAGTAGACAGGTTACATTTATCTAAAGCTTCTCGAGCTCCACACGTAACATCATAATAGACGATATAAACCATCTCGCGCCTGTCTAGTGATCGATCGCCATGTAACGGCAACAGCACAGGTATGTTGAGATCCCACTCAAGAGATGAAAGGCCACCGATCTCTATGCGTCTTCTGTTGTACTCTTGTTCTTCTTGGACCTTTTTCTTCTCTTCGTGCCACCGGGAGGATTGGCCATCCCATCTCCATTGACATGTGCAACCATTGGCCGTTGCTCCTGAGATGGAAGCATGTCGGCAAAGTTTGACTGTGGCCCTTCCTCGCTTCCGAACGTCTCTTTCCTCCATTGCCGTAACCTGGCCTTCTTTCCAAGTTTCTTTTTATCTTTCCTCTTCTTTTCTGCGTCTCGAAATGCGGCCATCTTCTTGAGCCCTGCAAATTGGTTGAGTTGACTGTCAGAGGCCATGAGTATATCCCGCGCCGTCAGGCCGTAAGTCAACGGCGATGTCTCTCGATACCTAAAATGGCCGGCGTGCTTGGATCTGGCAGGGGCGACGGCGTCTGCAAAGTTCACGCTCTCGTCGACGAGCTCTTCGATCCTCTTTCGTTCCTTCTTGGCATCTTTCTTACGGTCAAGCCTCTCTTGTACGCGGCGAGCCTTTTCGAGCTTGGTATTGGTCCTTGCCACAGAAGTTTCATCGTGTCCCACACTGCTCGACCCCGGACTATCTTGGGGCTTGGAGTCAAGGTCTTCATCGGATAACGTAAATGGAGGCTTCTCTTTTGCTTCCTTATCTTCATCTTGAAAGTCTGGAACGAGGTCTTTGATGTCGATATCCTCGGCCCATTTCGGCTTTTTAGTCTTTGTTCGTTTCTTGGCCTCATGACTCTCGCGGTCCTCTCCATCTTCAACATCTTCTTCAGCATAATAAGAAGTACCGAATCTCTCATTCATCTCCTTTTCCCATCGATCATCATCCCAGTCGGTTTCGATAAGATTTCTCCAATCGTCCTCCCTGATGATATCTCTCCTAAATCCAGCAGCCTCCTTGATCTTTCTGACCTTCTCTGCGACCTCCTCAATCTTGAGCTTTCGCAAACGCGCTATCTCCGCTTCACGCTCCTTGTTCTCCGCCTCTTTTTTGGAACGCTGGACATCCCGTACTTTTTTCCTACTGTTCGGTTCTTCTCTGCGGACCGAGTATTTAGCTGCCGCATCTCGGCCGTGAGACAAAAGCTTCTCATTTGCTCGGGTTGGATCTTCGAAGCGGAAATTATACGCCACTTCGAATGCTTCTGCTCTTTCGACCTCATCCTCGTCATCCGATTCGAAAGGCTGGAAACGCGAAGAAGCAGTTGGAACCCACGCGCGCGCCGACATGAAGCTCGACAGGTATTGCTCCGGATCCTGGTGGGCCGACTCAACGTCCAGATTCGCAAGTATGTGCCTCTCCGCCGGGCGTTCATCATTACCGGCCGCTATCCCAGGTAAAGTTCTAGGTATCAGAAAGCCGCCATCCTCCCCATTTTTGCCTTCATCAGAGTCGTCGTCTGACGTAGAGCCAGAGGTTTTGTCAGCCGTAGCTGCATGCATTTCTTTGACGATAGTCTTCTTAAGATCATCTTGACTCCGGACGTAGGTTTTCGGTAGATCCTCGTCGTCATTCTCGCTAGTCTCATCGCCGATGCCCTCCAGGAGGTTCTTTCTATGGTAATCCCGTAGATACATTGGTCGCTCCTTATCCTTGCTTGGCGCCGTATCTCCATTTTCTGCATCAATCTGGGAGTAGAAGGTAACAGACTCGTCATACACCCGAGGGTCCCTGGCTCGGATTGCTTGCAGCGTGGCCGAGATTTCTGCATCTAAGGCTTCAGTGGCTAAAAGCCCATCATCATCCTCGTCTTCGGAGTCTGAGGTTGAGCCATCGGAAACAGAAGCCTGATCTTCCGACTCATCGCTTCCTCTTTTACGTTTGAAGGGCGTGGAGACCTTGCCAAACTTTTCTTCCACTGTATGAACAATAGGGTGTCAGCCCAACTACTCGGTAAGTGATAACCTTGGAGCACTTACGTCTGTGTAATTCTTCCCTCTTCTTGTTGTGCTCAAAACGGCGAGCGTAGTCTTCGTTCACTCTAAAAATGGGCTTTGCTGCTGAGTCTCCTTGAAGATTAAGGGACACTCCATTGGATTGATCAACATCAGTATCATCTTCAGACATGTCATCGTCGAGTAAGGTCTTTGCCGCCGCGTCGGGGGTGTTGATATCTGTCCGCCTAGACCGAGTCCCATTGCTCAAGCCGAGACGCTCCGTTCCCTTAGGTGTCCTACTGCCCATGATGATCACCACTACACCAAGAATTATACGACCGGCAGTTCCGTGCAGTGTATACAGTATTGGTGGAGGTCAGTAGTGTTTGAAATACCGCTACTTCGTAAATCTTCAACTCCTTAAGTAGAGAGCGGAATTTGCCGAGCGCAGCCAACGCTTAAATCCGAATGATGAAGCTATTCGCGGATTCATACTGACTAGATCTTTTACAGCAGTAAGTGTGGATGAGCTCCGGCATATCGAAGTGCGATGTGGTCACTGCTGCTTGACTAGCCAAGACCTCTGCTGAAAAGCCATCATGGCTGAGCTCCATTATCAAACTTCAGCCGTCCCCGTTGCGAAGACCATCAACCTCATGTGAGTTCGAATTTATGGCACACTCCTCCGGAGATGCTAATACATGGCTTTTGAAGTCCCGTTGGTCTCAAGGAAGCTGCGCTTGACTCGCCTACCTTCCGAGCTACAGCTGTACATTTCTCGGAACAGATAGACGCAATCGAGAAATGGCTAGACGCCTATGTGAGGTCGACCAGCAAGATAGTGTACGAAATTTCCGCGCTCGAGAGCCTTGTGAACGGCTTTCTGGCCCAGTCCGTCCCTCCCAACCATGTATCCGAGGCCGTACTGGATCATGATTATACCCTACTCGCATTGAAAAGATATAATGAGGGTGCCAGGGAGTTTTGGTCTTACACTATTTCTGGTATGAAGAAGATGGAGCCCATAATAGTGGAACCTATACGGGGGTTCTTGCAGGGTGATCTTCGAAGTTTCAAAGTATAGCCAGTTGATCAATAAGTCCAGCTATTACCGAAAGCTGAGTGTTTGATGTAGGACACTCGTCGGATTCTAGAACATTCGCAGAAGCAGTTCGATCATCTTCAAGCCAGATACTCTGCGCAAGCAAAAACGAAGGAACCCTCTTCTCTGCGGGAGGACGCATTCCAGCTTCATGAGTCCCGGAAGACGTATCTGAAGGCCTCGATGGACTTTTGCGTACTTGCGCCGCAGCTTAGAACGGCCCTTGACATACTCCTTGTAAAGGTTTTCTCTGATCAGTGGAGGGATATGAGACGCTCGCGCGAGATCTCCGCTGGGAGTGCCGAGAAATGGGGCACTGAAATGGAAAGAATCCGAGGATGGAGTAACGAACTGACGACTGGAGAGAGGGCACTCAAGCGTGAACTATTAGCCGCAAGACGGCAGATTGAAGAACGTGCCGAAGTAGCGACTCGTCCATCGCGGGAACTGGAAGAATATTCAATGTCTACCGTGCCATACCGTGGGTCCAGGGGTCCATCCGTGACCAACTTACAATCTCCCGCCAAGTTACCTTCGCCTAGATCTGAAAGGCAGGGCTGGCTCAATCAGAGAACCTTGACTGGGAAACCCACCCGGACCTCCTGGGTTCGCCGATGGTTCTTTGTCAAGAATGGTATCTTTGGTTGGCTGAATCAAGGTGGACGGTCAGGAGGTGTCGAAGAAAGCGAGAGGATCGGAGTCTTACTGTGTAGTGTAAGGCCTGCGCCTCAGGAAGAGCGCCGCTTTTGCTTCGAGGTGAAGACAAAGGACAATAGCATATTATTACAAGCCGAGACGCAGCATGAGCTTACAGAGTGGGTAGAAATATTCGAGGTAGCAAAACAGAGAGCGTTGGAAGACCCCACTAGCACCGAATCCCCGACTACAGCTGGACCACGACCCCAGGACCCTGCATTCGCCATCACACCACCAAGCGCGCCAGAGTTTGCAGCCAGCACTGCGGACTCCTTGGGCCAAATCAATGAGGACTCGGGTGGAATTGGCTTTGATAGAAGTGCGACTTTACCAGTGCCTGACAAAGACGGAAATAGAAGTAGCTTCGATGTGAGCAGTTCGCGCCGGTCTACGCTTGTTGAAAGAGACGGTGAGAGTAGCAGCCGAGACCATGCCTCGAGAATCATTCAGAAACTGGATCTACACCGTAAATCTACCCCTAGCGCCCAGTTGACAGGCAACGGACCTTCCCCGTTAAGTCCGGGTCTGTCAGGGGGCGGTATCGCCAGTCTGATATCTGCGAGTCACAACGTTCTTCCTGTTGGGCCTGGAACGCCCTCCTTACAACCTGGTTCAGATACCGGAGCTAACAAGATAGGATTCGGCAATGCTCGGGATCCATCACCAAGCACTCTAGCTCCGTCAACTTTGGCTAATCCTCCAGCTCCTACAAACTTGAGCAGAGCAGCTGTTATCGTTAATGGAGAACGGGGCGTTGGTGTGGGGCGCACGGATGCGACGGGCGGTATGCCTAGTGGTATCATGGCCAATCTTTGGGGTAGTTCCAACTGGGGTTACATGAACAGATTAGAGAAGGGTGAACTCAAGCCTCCGTTTGATCAGCCAAACCGGAGAGTGTCCAATCATCCCAGTCCAATGACTCGTCCTTTAGATACTCCACCTATTGCCTCATCATCAACTGCGGACTCTCAGGACGCCGCAACTGCCGGGCTTGACTCTACAGCGTCAGCACAAACATCTGTAACACCACAGGAGTTTCCCAATTACTACCCTGTGCAATTGAAGACTCAAGACGCTCAGTTTCGTTTGCTCTTTCCTAATGTACGACGAGAAGAAAAGCTCGTGCTTGTCTTTAAGGCTACATGGAACCCAAATGAGCAGGAAGAGTTTCCCGGCAGGATCTATGTCACCGCCAAGGATTTATTTTTCTACAGTCATCATTTTGGACTTGTGTTGATAACGAGTGTGGGCCTCTCTTCCATCTCCGAGGTGACAGCTGCTTCTGGGAGAGATTGCGACTTCCTGTTCTTACACCTGAGGGAAGGAGCCGAAAGGAACGGCTTCAACCGCATCACGGTCAAGACATTTCTGGAACCCTTACGCTTACTACAACGACGACTCAATTTTCTTGTTCATAATTGCAATTCCGATGACCCGCTAGACTTGGAAGCTATTATGAAAGCCTTGATTAGGCTGGAACATGAAGAGCCAGGGCAAAGTCCAGATTTAGAGAGCTGGGAAGATGTCTCTTACGGTACGCCCGCAGAAGATGTATCGAATCTTGGACGCAGAGTTTCTCAGAAGGCAGGCCGAGATCTGCGCGCAAACATCCGTGTCGATCGGGGTCTGTACGGCGACGTCAGCAAGTTCGGCGAAGGCAAGGAGGTCGCAAAGTTCAAGCTGCCTGCTCAACCTGTAATCTACACCCCACAAGGGATGAAAAGGATAGCAGTTGAAAAGCAATTCGAAATAAGTCCGAAGGCTCTCTTTCATGTTATGTTTGGAGACAAAAGCGCTGTCTGGCAGCTTCTCTACCACGAACGCCGGGCTCAACGTAAGTCGAGTTGTCTTGACTTTTGCTAGGACGAAACTAATGGGTAGAAGATGTCAAGCAGGGACCCTGGCTTCGTCAAGATCAAGGTCATATGAGGAGAGAATTTGAGTATGCTGTCAACTCCCCGGACATACTTGGTGAGTAGATGTGGCTTGTTGTTTGATCCAACCAGTTCGAGCTAGAGCAGCTTCCGCTCCGGCTTTCTTGACAACGACAACTAACATTTCCTAGGCCGTAACAAGCAAGCAAATATCGTGGACTATCAGATAATCGATGTTCTCAATGATCACCTGTGTTATGTCGTAACAGACAAGAAGACACCTTGGCACCTTCCCAAGCAGAACGACTTCATGCTCGTTACCAAGGTCGTGATAACCCACGTTGCCAAGTCAAGGTGTAAAATGGTAATCTACACCAGAGTTGACTGGTCCAAGCCTCCAACAATCACACGAGGTACGCAATACAGACGTCTGCTCGTAGGGCGACGGTCACTCACTGACTGCTATCAGGGTTCATCGAGACACGAGCTCTGGAAGACCTGGAACTGGACGCCCTTGACCTTGCAGATGTCATCACCGATCAGGTCAGGCGACTCGGCGCTCAGAGCCGGACGAAGAAAGCCATCCACATCTTCGGCCACGTCGGGCAGCAAACACAGGTCTCTCAAATCGCTACCGACGATTCCACCCTTCCCCCGCCATCACGACGACCCATGAAGCAGCGTACAATGGCCCGCTTGTTCCTGGCGTTGTTCTATTCCCTCGCGGAGAGGGTTCTATCGCGCGTCATGAGCTGGACTTTAGCCCTCATCAAGTGGACCTGGAAAACCTCGAGTGCCAACAGCATCATTCTGAGTCTTCTAGCATTCAGCATCCTCACCAACCTCTTCTACTCGTCTCGAGATACGTCTGAATGGTGGCACGAACGGAACGCGGGCAAGTTCATGAGCAGGGTCGGCGTGGGCCCTAACCTGATAATGAGCAAAGCCGTTTACATGAGAGACATTGACGAAGTCGTCTCAAACCATACGCCGGCAGCTCTTGGTGAGTACGATGGTAATCCGTGGTATGTCCACCCCAGCCACTACTACGCATCCACCCACCCCCCACTGACGAGGTCAAGCTACACCACCTTCCTGGACACCGCAACCCTAACCGACACCGACTCCCCGCACCCCCCACCCACCACCTCCCCCCCAACCACCTCCACTGCCCGCCGCCTCCAGCGCACCCGCCAGACCCTCGCCTCCTACCGCCACGATCTCCTCGTCGCCATGCGCGTTGTCAACTCCGTCGAACGCGAAATGTTGCGCGCCGAGTGGGAGAATTGGCTCCTGGATGAAAACAATAGGTGCAGACAGGTGGGGAGGATGTTACAGGTCCGAGACAGAGACGGAGACAGTTATCAGACGATCGGACATTCTGCCTCGCCCGGCACAAGTGGAGGTGCAGATGGGGCACAGCAGGCTATGGATGGGGATGGGCGCACTCGTCTTGATGAGGTGAGGGAGTGGTATGAGGGGCATTGTGGTAGTTGTCGGAGGGAGCGGGGTAGGGTCTTTGCGGTTGGGCGGTGAGTGAGGTTGGGTTTCTTTGGTGGGGTGGGTTGTGTTCGAGTTGGTGTAGTGTAGGATAGCATGGCATGGCATGGTGTGTCTCGAGGTGTAGACACTGCTTATCAGGGTTGTATTTGTAAGACATACAATGTCGCTCACGAACCATATTTACCCGGATCTGGTTGTTCTCGTTCGCACAGCATATAGGCCTAGGCTACAATTCGAATTCTACCGTCCTGTACCAACAAGGTAAATGGATCATATTGACGCCTCTTACTCTTCCGGAACAAGGCCTCCTTACCTCATTCTGTGTAGCTGAGCTCTGCTTATGCGAGTGTTTGGGTGTCAAATCCATGCGTGTAATGAAAGTGAATGGAGGTGAGAACCTCAAAGGTGCACCATTGGCTGGTCTGATGTCTTCAGATGAATTTGAGTAAGAACATAGCTATTGGGACCCAAAAGATGGTGATCATGCCTGAATAGGGTGAAGTTAGAGGAAATTCTGACAGAGGCTCACAGCGGTTCTGATGTGCAACTTGATCATCAAATTTGGGTATAGGGGCAAAAGACTAATCGAGCCATCTCGAGGTGGTTGATTTGAATGTGGTAGAACACAGCTTTAGTCATTTTCAAGGCAACATTGTCACTTGCTTGGACCTTTTCGTTTGAAATTGACATCTTCTCTCTACTCAAGAAGACTTCTCATCCAGTTGCACCTCACTATATGTATGTAAAAGGCTCAAACGGGGAAGCCTAATCTAGGCTGCTTGAACACCGTAGTCATTTGTTCTCCTATGACTCTTGCGCTCGACAAGAATAATTACCTGTCCATCTCAGGTCCCATTTTCCACGGTTGATTACCTGCTGAGGAAGTAAGGTAGTTTCTGTAGATTTACTCACCGAGAGCCAAACTCCCGATTCGGCGAAGTAAGAAGTAGCGGTAGCCGGCGTGATAGCAGAGAGGCAGGATTGGTTGCAGAAGGTCTCGCACAGCGCCGTTTTTGCTCAAACGGTGGCTTTGTCCCTCTCCATCCAGAGACCAAACCGCGTCCACTTCGGCGGCCTTTGAGCCAGCGTTATTCAAAGAGGAAACACATCTTGGAGTCCACCAGAGTTCTACCGAACGCCTTTCCCATCGTCGAGACGCCAGAGATCTCCATCAACGCATGGAGTCATCGAACGAAACTTCGCCCCCCATAAACCCCGCCTTCGGGTTCTGGCACCGCGAGTCCTCCGCATACTCTGGAGACCCTGGACAAGTTCCAGCCTGGGCGTCGTGGCTCCGGCATACGGTCAACAAGCCGAAAGGACTTACCTCAGGAGCACCGATCCGCAAATTCAGCGGCAGAGGATGAGCCCTGGTGCACGATACTGGGGGAGTACGTCAACAAGGTCGTCGGAGGGCGGCACAGATCTTCCGCCTACCGTCTTGGGGAAGACATTAGGAATGCGGGTTTCGGCGAGAGCAGTGCCAACGAGATGTTTTCGGCGCGAAACGGTCTCATGCTGTACTGTGACGTGGAGGAGAAGTCTGATAAGGTTCTGATCATCATAGTTCCCGGCAGTCCTGTATCCGGACGATGGAAGACTCGCGTACTGGATAACTCGATTTGAAAGGAGATCGTCGGTCAATGGACCTATGGTTCGGTCGATAATCGAGAATTTGTCTTCAGGCGCAGTGCTCGGCCTGCCGCATGATACTTATACTGACACTATACCACCACCGTGATGAAGATGGCTCTCAAATCACAGCCGGTTCCAGGAGATGAGCAGGAACTGCTGCGCCACGCCGGGCAAAATATATCCGGCAGAACATGGCGATAGCCTTGGCGGAAAGAATTGGACAAATCCGTTCCGGAAGACGAGTTGCAAGAACATGCCATTCCGGAGCCATGAACACGTACTTTGGCGACAAAGTGGCCGCCATGGTCGTTATGGATGCGGTAGAAGGCAACTCCACAAAGGCCAGATATGACCCCGAGCCTTCCTAGTCACGTTGTCACTCTTCTAGTCCACGATAGATACCGGACGATCATTAGCAATAGTAAAGTGCTGGGCCCCAAATCTTTTAATCTGATCATGATTTCAATTTGCGGCGGTTAATCAATGCTTCAAAATGCTCAATGGGACGACCCAGCACGACCTCCAAGCTAGAACCCACAGGAGGAGTAGTTGACCTTCATCGATCGTCCGAGGCGTCTACCGTCTTGCACGCAGGACAGTTGATAAGCCCACAGTAGACGCAACGGTATGCGGCGTTTTCGGATATAGGTAGGGCATTGGAATCGCCTGTTGTGCTATCAGCTTTGACATTGACTGGCTGCGATGCCCCTAGTTCTCCACCCTCAACCTTGGCGCCATCCCCTAGTAGCTCTTCTGCTCGGACCTCTTTCCAACACCTGTGACACTCGGCCCTCCCGCCCAAAAACGCGTGAGGGCCCGGAACGACTCTGTGCCAGTAATGCCGCTGACAATTCCAGGGATCGTTGATGGCATCGCTTGGTTCATCCCCGAAATCGAGTCCACTCGCCGCCCACTCTTCGGCTTCTGCATCGAGATCCTCCATCCCCGGCCCTTCCGCGTCGCTGCCACCACTCTCGTCACCGTCTTCTCGCGCTTCGTCGGCATCCCTTTCGCTCCCTTCGGCACACCCCACGTCTTCGCATCGGTCAATGGGCTTCAGACAGTCCCAACACCATTGCGCGCCACATCGACAGCGGATGTGCGAGCAGCCATACATGCGCTTCACCGCGGTTCGGCATTTGGGACACCGCTTGACTTTCCACCTCCTCAGCAGCGCTGCCAGCCCGGGATCTAGGTCGTCCGCACTACACGGCCGTTGCGGGTGTTTTAGTTGCTTGCAAGATACGCAAATTTGTGCGGCACACTGAGGACACGACATTGTTGGAGGAGACTGGGAGATGGGAGTGCATTCACTTGAGAGTGGAGTCCGTGGAGGGGTGTGAATCTCCATTCGGATGCCTGTGGCAAAGACGACCGTCTGGCTTGGCGTCTGCCGCTCGGTCTCGAGAGCTTCTCCTTTTTCTTCAGAGTCGTCGTGGCGTGGCTGTGAAAGGGTCAGAGAAATGGCTGCAGGAATGAGCCTGGCAGGAATGAAAGCCGAGCAAGTCGGAACCGGACAATAGACGCGGTGTGATGAGCTCCGCTCCTCGAATTTCGCCCTGTACAAGTCCGCCTCTTGCTGCGATAGATACGGAAGTACAATGGAAAGGTGAATGATCTGACAACATCTTGCCGGCATGAGCGACTCGTCCTTGCAGGCCTTGAGGAACATGGACTTCAGGCAGGAGATGCAGTAAGGGTTTTGGCACACGCGGCAGGGGTGTATGGCGACGTCCTTGGTCGGGTCTCCGCAGATGTTGCACTCAGACTTCTTCGGTTGAACTCGATTGTTGTTCATCTCACTGTTAAGCGGAGGCTGAGCTAAGACGGTCTCGGGTCCGTGGGCAGATGTGCCAACGACTGACCTGTGAGCTTCCATGTTACGTCCTTGGCCAGGCGTACGTTGATGTGTGCTGTCCCGAGCAGGATGGTTGATGTTATATCTGTCATTATCGCGTGTCTTGTCCAGCTTCAGCTTCAGCCGACATGTTGAAAGCATGCAGCCCATCTTTGCGGCATTGCACTCCCTTTAGTCAGTGAAGTAGAGCAGTAGATAAGATTGATGATCAAAGTGAAGTAGACATCTCTCAGCTCCCTTTAAGTGTGCATTGAGACGGCTGGAGGAAGCGAGTCATAGCCTAGAGTCATTGTGTTGGTTCAAGTTCAAGGATTGACGGAGTCCACATCAATACTTTATTCGATGACTGACATTCAGCTATTGATGGTTGACCAATACAAGCATCTGTCAAAGGTTCAGGATTCAATCTAGCTACACGCCAAGTTCGAAATCATGCCAGCGAGGGAGTGGATCAGTGTGTGATATCATTGCTTACTCATCTCTTACTAAGCGCCCCTATTTATGTCTTAGTCATCATTTCCTATATATACTCTACATAGCATAAACAAATAGAGACAACTTTCTACAGACTGATTCACATCTGATAGCATCAAAGATTTGAAACACACTTTCAAGCAGTTCTGAGACTCAGACTTCAGTCTGAGCTAATTTAATTTGTATTCTAATTATGAAAGTTCTGATGCAGTAATGCATAAATTATATATTCATTCTCTCTTCAGTGCTCATCACTACTTCAGCATTGAGATTACAGAATAAAGAAATGAATTTTTATATTGTGTTGTATGAAGAAAAGTTCTATCTTTCTTATATTGTGACATGTTCAATAGTGATTCAAATCAAATTAGAATTGATTTGTTAATTAATGTCTTCAATCATTTACAATCTCTCAGTATAAAGCTCAACTTTATTTTTATAATGATGAACAAACTCACTATTGTTGATTAGTCATCAGTGTCAGAAACAGCTTCTTAAATCAATTATGAGACAATAATAAATTAAATTGCATTTCTTCAGACTTAATTGAGAAATGTTCATGCTAATTAATTAATTTTTAGCTTTATGTCTGAAGTCATATCTCTATTTAGTGCAGCTTCAGAGACTTAAGAAATATTTAATGTAATAATATCTTTTTTTGCAGCAGTGTTTAAGAATTCTCTGAAGATGAAGACACTGTCTATTTATAAGAATAGTCAAAAAGTGAATACTGCAGAGATGTAAGTTCTTAAAATAAAAGCTTACTTTTAATTTTATAAAATGTTGATGAATCAACTTCTGAATAATGAAGTAAAGATTATTGTTACAGTCAGTTATTTGAAAGATACTGTCAAAGTATGATGACTCTGAAAAGAAGAATGACTTTAAGCTGAAGAAAACTCATTAAACATTAAATCTTAAAATATAAACAACTTCTTTTTAACATTTTTACTGATCTTTAAAAACATTAATGAAATGAAACATCAATGTTGCTGTTATGAGGCACTGAAACAAACAAAATTGATTTAACAATATGAAGTAAAGTTTACAAAGATTGTACAACTTCTTCAGTCTATATCAGTCAAATATGAACAGAAATGACAGTTCACTCAAAATTTAAAGTAAAAGATTTGATCTAAACTCTGAAAGTATTCAGAAACTGAAGTGACTACTCTCAATGAGTTAATTTAATAAGCTGATTAAATTAAACAAAGTCTTTAAAAAGCACATAATAAGAGTTATCTTAATGTCTTTAATGACTTAAATTTAAATCATAACAACTTGTTAATTAATTCTCAAGATTGATTTCAAAGTCATAAAAGATCAATCATGTCTAAATTAAACAAGTTAAATATGAAAGCTTATTGAATCTGATGTAAAAAGAATAAAGTATGCTTTCATTATAAAAAGTTCTTACATATAGTTAAAGACTGCTGAGACAACAAGGATACTGATAAGAATAAAGATAAGAATAAAGATAAGAATAAGAATAAGAATAAGAGAAAGAATAAAGACAAGAAGAAGTTGAAGATTGTTGAAGTTAATTTAAATGATTTGAATGATTTGAAAAACTAGAGTTGTTTATGAATATAGAAGTGTTTGTAAATAAGTTGACAGAAGCTTCTATTCAACTTAATAATGACTTAGGTAAAGCACTCACACTGAATAACTCAGAACTCTTACTATTAAGTATAATCTTCAGTTAAATTAATGTTCTCAATTTAAATGCATATATTCTTGCAGATCACATTCAAGGCAGACTGAATAAGATAAACATGAAAGTACTAGTTGATTTAGATGTAAACTGAATATATATCTTCTTAATAGTTGTCAATTAAATGTCAATTAATAATCAATATGAAATCAAATTACTTAAGATATTCTTGTTAAACAGACAGATCATTTAATTCACTGTAAAGCTGATCTTTCATCTTAAGATAAATAGCTTTCAACAACAATTAAAAGCATGAATTGTGAAGCTTTAAGAACATAATCTTATTCTGAGATTATTTTAACTGAAAGTCACTAATTCTCAGATTGATTAAGCTATGAGCTGTATGATAATTCAAGATCAACAACAGAAACATCATTATCTATTTCTGAAAAAGTGACAACAAGCTGTAAATAAATCAACATTAAATGTAATTGAAGAGCATACAGCTATGAAGGCACTTCAAAAGCACAGAACTATTAAATACTTATTAGTGATTTAACAAAACTCAGAGAAGTTAGAAGTTGAACTGTTAGCTGTTATGAATAAATAATTATGAGTCATTATTGAAGAGTTTCAATCTGTATTTAGATTAACTCTATCAGATAAACTATCATCTAAACAGATATTTAAACATAGCATTAACATTAATGATGTTAAGTCTGTCAACATAAATGCTTACTTTCTGTTACAGCTACAGCTGAATGAACAGACTAAACAGATAACAGAGTTACTGAATAAAGATCTGATTTGTGAGTTTATAAATTTATGAGACTTTCTGATTCTGTTCATTAAAAAGAAAAAGAGTACATGATGAATGTGCATTGATTACAGAGTGTTAAACAACATTACTGTTAAAAATGAATATTCACTTCTCTGAATTCAGAAATGCCTAGATCAGATTGACAAAGCTCAATATTTAATTAAGCTTAATCTCACTTTAAGCTATTATCAAGTTCATATAGTCAAAAACAGTACAAAAAAGACTGTCTTCAACACTTATTACAGTAAATATAAGTTCACAGCTATGCTCTTTAAGCTATGCAATGCTTCAGCAACATTTCAGTTAATGATGAACTCTATATTACAGAACTTACTCAACAAATTCTATCTAATATATCTTAACAACATACTGATCTTTTTCAACTCAATTTCAGATCATTGAAAATACTTGCAAATCATTCTCAGTATCTTAAAGAAACATAAGCTATATGCTAAGTCTAGTAAGTGCATTGTTGAGATGAAAATTCTTAAGTTTTGTAAATATATTGTAAAGCAAGACACACTACAGTCAATCTCTATCAAGATATCAGTCATTAAGAATTGATCTGCCTTAAAGACAGCACATTATGTACAGTAGTTTCTTGAACTGACTTTGTACTACTGATGATTTGTATAAGAATTTGCATGAATTGCAGCATCATTATTGAATTTGCTTAAGAAGAACAACATTAAGTTGCATACAAAGAAGAATTAATTCATTATCTGAAATGCATTATGTAACAGTGTCTTTCAACAGCTTAAGAATGCACTTACATCTGAATTAATACTTATTTAAGTAGCTGTATGCAAATCATTTACTATCAAAATGAACACTTCTAAATAGGCAATTGACTGTGCTCTGATGCAGAATGAAACAGATAAGAAACATCATTTAGTTATTTATAATGACTAAAAGTTATAAGATGCAGAGTTCAATTATTCTGTTTATAAAAAGAAGTTATTGATCATTAAGCATGCACTTTGAACTTGATAGTACTATATTGAAAATGATCATACTACAACTATCATTATAAATTATGAAGATCTACAATATTTAAAGAATACACTGCACTCATTTAAATGACTAGCTTAATGAATTAATAAATTTCAGCAGTATAATCTCAACATTCAATATTGATCTGAAGCTCAGACTGTTGTATTAGATTTAATTAGTTATTAACTTAATTTTATAAAGAAAGACTCAGCAAATAAAGTGTTCTTAGATGCTCTGTGAGAGCTAGATGATGTGAAATGAAAGAAAGTAATGATACTGTATCTGAAAGATGATATAGAATCTGAAAAGTCACTGCTTTGCAAGCATGTATGCAAAAACAATGTGATGAATCAATTTTGACTACATTATGATTTGAAATTGAATGATCTGTATTTGATTTAAAAGTAAAATGACAGTAAAGTGTCATTTTTACAGTTTTAGTATTATACAGACTTTTTAAAACATATATACATTAAATATGAGCATCTAGAAGTGCTGAGACTGCTAAAAGTCATTTGACTTTAAGCTTAATGACATGAACTATTGCAGAATATTAAATTGTTTGTAAAACATTATTTTAACTATTAAGTTGCTCAACAACTCTGAAAACATTAAGAGATTAAAGAACATTTATATTTAATTTGTAAGAACTTATTATCATTTGAAAGATAAGAAATCAATATGATAAACATACTATCTTAAATGTTTTGAGAAAACTGCTGAATTATAACAGCAATTAATTATGCTACAGACTGATCTGTGATTAAAGCTGTTCTGAATGCAATAAAAGCAATAGTTACAGATTTTCTGTATAATAAAATCTTTATGAACTATGATTCATCAAGAGAGTTACTATTTAATAATAATATAAACTTTCTCAGCTGTGTTGTAATCTACTACTTGAAAAAGCTCAGAACTCAACATAGAACAATGACTTTCTATCATTTCTGCATAAATGAAAAGATAGAAAATCTAAATGAAATGTTGAGCTTCATATTTATAAAATATCTTATGAATAAATTAACTCAATTATGAAACAAATACTTATCATAAGCACTTTTTGCAGTCTAAATCTGAGCTCATAATACAACTAAACAGAGCTCATTCTATCTACTGTATAAGATAAATTCACAACTATTAGGCAACTCAAACAATCTCTAACTGCTGAGAGAAATTGATTTTGAAGATCAGTTAAAATGAGTCAGGCAGATACAGATAATTTGAGTAACTGTTAATGAAATTTTTTTATAAAAGATTATTGAATTGAAAACAATTTGTAATGAAACAGTGCAGTTAAGCACTATAAAGAAAGAAGACTGAGTACTTATATGAAATGAAGAGTCTCAGAAGTTTAAAGCTAAATGATTTAAGTCTTATAAGATATTGAAAACTTATTCATTAGAAACTTATGCATTAAAAATGTTCACAGAATGTGTTTTATAAAATTTAATTTATGATAATCAGCTTATAAAAGCACATATCTTTGATGCTGATGAATTTTAAGCTAGTTCAGAGCTGCAAAGCAGTCTAAAATGAACTAAACTATCTGTGCAGCAATTAAGCTCTGAAGTTAATGAGATTCTTAAACAGAAAAAGTTATCATTATCTTTTTATAAAGAACTCTCAATCATATCTTGAGCTGAATGAGATCACAGACAAAAGAAAGAGCTATATAAGCTCTTAATAAAGAAGAAAAAAGATCTTTTTTAGAAGACAATTTATAAGATATAAAAATGTTATGAATGAATAAATTCATCTATATCTCTGTTACAAAATATTTTGAAAGTGCACTGAAGCATTGCTTTTTCTGAACTGATCTTAACTGAAGTGAATGATGTAATGAATACATTACAGAAAATTATTGAAAGCTGAAGAAATGTTGATGACTTGACTTTAACATTTATGACAGAAGAGAGATGTAACTAAGAGAAAGTGAAAGTTCTGACATTACATAATATTAAGAAAAAACTGAATGATTAAAAATGACTTAATAAAGATTTATGACAATAACATGATGAGTTGAAGTCAAAGTGAACAACTAGTAAAGCTAAAAAGAAAGATTAAAAAGTCTTAACTTCAGTAATGACTGACAGTGATTTAATGATGATCTGTGAAAAAAATATAAGCTTATATAATCTATATGAGAGGCTCAAGAAAAAGATTCTTATAAATTAAAAAATAATAATATTAAAAGTAGAATGCTCAATCAGCTCTATGTGTTGTTAATCTTTAAACTGAAATTGAGATGACAACATATTAAGAAAAGAGTTTTGTGAGCTTTTCTTAAAATAAGAATAATCAGTAATCTTATGAGTACAATTAAAAGCAGACTTCTTTTAATTTGAGTTGTTGTTATCTGCATTGAACAACAATAGCAATGTGAAGTGAGATAAAATAATGTGAATGCAAACTGCAGACAGAAATTTTACAGAATGTTAAGCAAATCTCTGCATTCACATTAGTGAACTGTTGTGACTATGCAGTAAAAAAGAATGTAATATTATTGCTTACTTATCTTTTACTAAGTGTCTCTATTTATGTCTTAGTCATCATTTTCTATATATACTCTACATAGTGTAAATGAATAGAGACAACTTTCTATGAACTGATTCACAAGTGAGTGCCTAATATGCAATGTGGCTACCTTACATAAGCAGATTTTCATTGTATGTACTGTCAAGATCTGAGCGGCGGGCACAGAAGGTTATGAATGTAAGCAAGTAAGGGAACTCGGTGGTGAGAAAGAAATTGGGATTCGCATCAGTAAGGTAAGGTACTGGAAATAGGTATGGTCCTGAATATCAGAATCCTGAAGATGAAGCGTCATGAGGTATTTTTGTTATCTTTGATGTGTTCCAATAAGTTAGTCTAACCTAAATGATAATAATGAAAATAATAACTTAACTACTAAAAATAACATATCTGATAGGGCTACGAAGTAAGCAACGTGGCCATCAAACCTTGATCACCGCCGCGGGAGACCTTTTTCCCGAAGTGGAAGGTCAAGGAAAGGATGAAGGGAAGGTGGAAGCGATGGCTTCTCACGCTTCCAAATCTTCCCTCCCCGGAGAAGCCCGCTCCTCTACGTCACTCCCTCCACTCCACGCCACCACACGCCACGCCACGCCACGCCACGCCACGCCACGCCACGCCACGCCACGCCACGCCACGCCACGCCACGCCACGCCACGCCACGCCACGCCACGCCACCGACATGCCTTTACCTACTGTACGGTACCGTAGGGTAAGGCACCTGGTAGGTAGGTAGGGATCAGGATCTGATGCCTCACTTTTCAAGTCGGAGATGGTGAGATTACTACAAAGTACAAAGAGAATTCCCATCAAGGGTGGAGCATCGTGCGGAAAGTAAGGTATTCGCTCTCATCCTTTCATCCTTTCACCCTTTTACCCTTTTACCCTTTCACCCGTTGACCTTCCATCGTCGGGCCGTGCATACTAATTCTATCTGGGTAGACTGTAATTCGTATGCTGGCTGTACCTTGCCTCCTATATGCTGTAAGCTATGCAGGTGCTGTCAGACACGAGTCTACCTTACTCGACCATGAAGTAGGTAATCAAACCAGATCCCTCCCTTCTCTTACGATCCCTTCTACAGTACCTGATGTTGCTTCGTACCAAGGTAATTGCAGTATCTACTGATATCACCTTCCAATATCATCCATCGTGACATCCCTGGCCGTGTGGTGGCCGCCGTTGGTTCCGTTCGCCGGTGGCCGGTGGCCGTTGGCCGTTGGCCGTTCGTCCGAGTGTACTTCGTACAGAACAGAAGAAAACGTGTGAACCTTACCTTACCTTACCTGACCTTACCTGACCTAACCTTGACCCTGTGCGAACCCTGAGCAACAACCTGGAAAGTCCTACCTTATTTCACTATCATTGACCAGTGCTGATCATCGGAATCGCCTCCGCAAAGCAAAGAAAAAGAAGGGTTTCCTTCTCTGCCTTAAGGTACAATGTAAGCCCACCCTACTGGGCTGGCCTAACTCTTTCCAGTCAGATCTCGAATGGAAATCTGGAAACCACCCCATGTCATCACTGCCAATGCCTGCCCTTGAAGCTGCGTCATCTCGAGCCTCGCATCTTCATTTTCTTTCTCTAGCTTCGATAATTCTCCCTCGACTCCCTGTCATGTGCTTGCGGCGAAGTGACTTTCGTCAATTACAATTACCATGTGGAGCAGCCGTCACTCCAGAAGGATTTCTTTCGAGCGTCAGTCGAGAGGTCCGCAAAACATCTCGTAGCACGTTTGGAGATGTCCAATGCCCATCAGTCGCCTTCACAGACTCCACCGATCCATCCGGACTCCCAGGCGATGCTGCTTTCGCGCCAGGCCCGAAACGACCCCCTCAACTTGAATGAGTATGTGATGTCCGACTCGAGGCATCCACCACTCGACGCCTTACTGCAAAGCTCCCAGTCGACATACCAATCCGCCAACGCCACGGTTGTGCCACGATTACCATATTCGCTCTTTCCTTCTCCGTTGCGGATTACTCCACGGGATGTCGAATCGACCTTGGACACATCCAGCACCGTTAAAATGGCTTCGCCAACCGATCGCCGAGGGTCACTCGACTGGAGAGGAACAGGGTCATTTTCTGAGGTTCTCGATAGTCGCGGCTCGGCTGAACCGATCTCCGTTCACTGTCGAGCAAGTATCAGCACCACGGTTTCCACATACCTCGTGGGTCGGACTGGAAGCGTCGGCGAGTCCAGCGAGACCAGCCGCACAAGCTCGAGGGACCCTGCAGGGCTACGCCCGGACGGGAGCCGTGCAGTTCATGATAGCAGTTTCGACGATAATAATTATGCCTACCATCTATATTCGGATAATAAAGAGTCGAGAGACCAGCCGCCGCCGTGGAGCGAACTCAAGACGAAAGCCGGCAAAGAGCGTAAACGTCTTCCTCTGGCTTGTATAGCCTGTCGACGGAAAAAGATCCGTTGTTCCGGCGAGAAGCCCGCGTGCAAGCACTGTCTCCGATCACGGATCCCGTGCGTGTACAAGGTGACGGCAAGAAAGGCGGCGCCCAGGACGGATTACATGGCTATGCTGGATAAAAGACTGAGGAGGATGGAGGACAGAGTCATCAAGATCATCCCGAAGGACGACACCAGAGATCTCACGGCGATCGGAAGAGCAGCCGTCAAGCCTGCCCCTGCAGGACCTTCGACGAAGGCTCATGGAAGTAAGAAAAGAGCCGCAGAGGAGGCGTTCGGTGGCGAACTAGACGAGTGGTCCAGTACGGACGTGCATCGAGCCGCCAGACCACCCGACCATCCTCCCAAAGTTCAGGACGTAGAGGAGAGTCGGTTGTTGACGGACGGTGCAAACCATCTGCCCGCAAAGGACATTCAGGAACACTTGGCGGAAGTTTTCTTCGACTACCTTTATGGTCAATCATATCACCTTTTACATAAGCCAAGCTTCATGAGCAGGTTACGGTAAATCTCATTCTCATAAAAGCATGCGTATTCGCGAAGGCTGACTTTTGTCTAGGGCTGGAACCGTTCCCCCGGTTCTGATCCTTGCGGTATGCGCCGTTTCCGCGCGGTTTTCGACCCATCCTCAAGTGGCTTCGGAGCCTGCTTTCCTTCGAGGAGAATGCTGGGCTGCGCCAGCGAGGGAGATCGCCTTGGACAGATACGACCAACCCAATATCACTATCTTGACCGTTCTCCTTTTACTCGGGCTACACGAGTTTGGCACATGTCAGGGTGGGAGGAGCTGGATGCTTGGTGGAATGGCGATGCGCATGGCGTATGCGCTGCAGCTTCATCGTGAACTGGATCGTGACCCAAGCGGTCGAGAGGACGACGGTAGCTTGAAGCTTAGCTTCACGGACCGAGAGATTCGACGAAGAACCATGTGGTCCTGCTTCCTCATGGATCGCTTCAATTCCTCGGGAACGGAACGACCTACCTTCGCTAACGAAGAATATATCCATGTGCGGTTACCCGTCAAGGAAGCCCTGTTCCAAAGGGAGCTCCCCGGATCTACGGAAGGATTGGATGGCGATATCTCCCACCTGGTCCCCCCAGAGTCAGGGCAGGTATCGTTTCAGGACAACATGGGAGTTGCGGCGTATATGATTCGCATCATCGCTCTGTGGGGGAGGGTTATCAGATATCTCAATCTCGGCGGGAAAGAAAGGGACCCGCATCCGTTATGGTCTCCCGATTCACAGTTTACCTTGCTGAAGACACAAGTGGACAATTTCTCGTCCTCGCTACCCACGTCCTTGCGCTACACGGACGACAATCTGCGCAACCACGCTGCTGAACGTCTCGCCAACCAATTCCTCTTCATGCACATTTGCTACCACCAAATAATTTTGTTCATGCATCGTTTCGCGATCCCTTCTGCGTCATGTGGACACACTGCTAAGGAGATGCCGCAGTCGGTCGTCGGGGACGCCTTGACCGTCGCGCTGGATGCAGCAAAGCAAATCTCTCATATCATCACTGTAGCCGAGAGTCATCGAATGGTGGCACCTTTCGCCGGCTATTGCGCCTTTCTATCGAGTACCGTCCATATATGGGGCATCTTCTCGAAGAATTCTCAACTGGAGGCTTCGTCCAAGCGCGACCTTGCCCACAACGTCAAGTACTTGACTAAGATGAAAAAGTACTGGGGTATGTTTCATTTCATGACCGAAAGCTTGAAAGACATCTACCGTCAGCATGCCGATGCAGCATCGAAAGGTACCAGTTCCAAGCAAATAACACATGCAGCCGGTGTTTTCCAGTACGGTGACTGGTTCACCAAATATCCGCATGGTGTTTCGAGGATGGATTATGAAGATCCCGCTACAGATGTCAAGAAGGAGTCGGTGGATGTTGCTGTGCTCAGTCAGAAACCAGACTTGCAAAGCGTTGAAGCGTTCTTCGCAAGCGAGTCACCGTCATCTCAGACCGAGCATCAACGCAGACCAACGAATAGTAAATCAAAGTATTCCACGCCTGTCAACAACAACAACAAGCGTCGAGTCGCTGTCCCTGTGCACAACTACGACACCGAACCGAACGCACATGTGACACAGCAATGGCCAGTGATACCGTTCTCGTCGGCGGAGGCCCCGGGCGACAACGGGGGCATTGAGTCGACATTCCAGCATCCGCACCCCTCTCAAATCTACCAACAGCAACTCCAGTACAGCACCGAGTACGGACAATCCGACTACACGTTGCCTCATCAGCAACACAACATGCTTCCCCAATTCGATCGACATCTCGTCTACGGCGCCTACGCCAGCCCCGACACTACTTCCGCCGCACACACCCTACCGAGCCACGGTCAGAATCACTCGGCGTGGGGCGATATGACCATGAACGGCTTCGTACAAGAACCGACGAGCGCGTGGTTCATGCCCTTTAACATGGAACCACCCGAAATAAGCGGTGAGGATCCTTTCGTCGCTGGTGTCAACGATTTGTATCATATGGGTCCTCCGCCTCCACCTTCTTTGGGCTAGGCGAAGACAACCTAAGCGCTAAAAGCGTGTCTGGATATTGAAGGACGTGCATCTTTCTTCGAGTAATGCTTTTGACAGCGAGAGCAAGGAACAACAGAACTTGACTACCGTTACTGTTTTCGAGAGCAAGAACAAGGAACAACAGAATTTGACTACCGATACGGCAATTCTTCGACCGTGAATTACATTGGGAAGCTTCAGAGCCTGTGTCTACTTTTTCTGGACATATTGGCATCTCGTATAAACAAAGTTTACTATCTTCGACGCCATATTTTCTTCGTCATATACAGCTTTAAGCGGGTACCTGGGGATTGGGAAGGATGGCTTCTTTTTTCCTGTGCTACTGCACCATGTTATTACCGGCGAACGGCTGTACAATATGCTTCGTGCCTCTGTTGGCGAATCTTCTACGTTTTCTGGATGGGGGCGGTGGGACTGTTGGAGAGGATTGTGGAGTCTTTGCCGTCCTCCGTATAGGAATTTGGATTGTGTTTTTTCGGGATGGGAAAGCGAGGCCAACGGGGTGGGAATGTGCTCGTATCAGCCACGTCAGATCTATCAAGCACGACCTCGCGGCCCGGCGTTCGTGCAGCATTGGATCTTGACTGCTCCGTCAGCCTCGACGAGTACATGATGGTAGTTTCTTGGTCGCTATGTATCTTGTAATCTAATACACTTCCATTCCCAATTTCCACCTTACCTGCACCTCGTCCAACGCCAATCGACTCCCACCCAACAACGGAAAGATACAGTCTGCCTCCCTTCCTTTCCCTGCCCTCGAACGTACCTCAATCATCCCACTCCTCGTCCAGCTGATCAATCAGCCTATTCTCATCCTCCCGCTCCTCCGTCCTCCCCCGCTCCCCCCTCCCACCACTCCCGTACGCACCGCCGTCGCCGTTGGCCGAAATGGACAGCTGGCCGTACCCCTGCCGCCGACGGCCGAACAACCGTGACGGGGAGAGCGAAGACGGGACCAGGCGGCCGAGGGACGAGATCAGGATAGTCGCGACGTCCTGCACGTAACGAACCCAAGTCGTCGTCAGAAGAAAGGAGCGGAAAAGAGGAGAATAGAAACACCGGACCGGAACTGGAGACGGAGAAACGCACCTTGACGAAACTCGCAACGCCAGCCCACATGGCATAATTCGGCACCTGGCGCCACCCGCGCTGATGCATGACCGTCCGCTGATAGGCGCACCCGCCGAGGAGGTACACGACGACTGCGATCAGCGCTCTGTTTCATTTCACCCCTTGCCGTCAGCCGTCTGCGTTCCCTCTCGATCCGTCGATCGATCGAGCAACCCAGGGCTAGGGCTGGGATGGAGGGGTTTCGTGTCAGTACTTACATAACGCCAAACACCCCTCCCGGCCCAAGACTCTGGCGCGCATCGCTGACGCCACCGCACGCGGCCGCCGAGCGGACTTCGAAGAAATAGGCGCATTCGTCGGGGCTCACGCCGATGAAGGCCACGGACGCTTGGGGCGCGAGCGGGTCACGGTCGCAGAGGAGGGAGATGAGGGTGGATTTTCGGTGGGTGGGGCTGTTGGGTTTGTGGCGGTCTGAGCCGCCTTTCGGGTTCTTTGAGGGACGGTGCTTTTCGTCATCATCGTCGTCGCGTCTAGGTGATGGCGATGCGGCTCGTTTGGATCTAGGCGGGGAGTCGCAGGGCGAGCCGTCGGTGTAGTTGAGGACGAGTTTGCGGCCGCGGAAGACGGGCGCGGCGGATTGTTGGCTGTTTGTTTTCACGGGGGGTCAACGTCTACTTCTTCCCCGAGGTAAGATCTCGTCGGGGTGGGGTGGCCCGCCCCAGCTGCGTCAGGTACATAGAGTAGCTCACTCACCCAATCGAATACGTCTTCCCATCCAGCTCGTAGTACGCACTGACATTCCTCCACAACCTCCTCTCCACCCCGACCACATCCCTCACCTCCTCAATCACCGGCGCGCAGAAGTTCAGCGTGAAGTTCGCCGCGTAATCGTAGCCTCGCGCGTGCCAGCTTTCCGACCGGTCGTCTTTGTGCGCCTTCTTGCCGTCATGCAGCGGCTGCACGGAGAGCGGGGTCAGGTCGTAGTAGGAGCCGCTGCTGGGCGAGTGGATCGTGCATGGTTTGGGGGATTTCGAGTCCGAGGCGGCGAGCGTGGGGATGGGTAGGGGCAGGAGGGCGAGGAGCGGGGTGAGGTGGATGAGCTGCATTTTTGTCGAGGGGGTGTTGTTGGTGGAGATGGTCGAGGGTTCAGGGTGGTGGGAGATTCCTCGTCTGACCAAGCTGGTGATGATGGGGCTCAGTCGATGAGGACACGGATTGGATTGCGCAGGAGTTGGTAGCTGTTGGTGGCCGCTTGGGTCGCCGTAAATAATTAGTGGCTGCTTTAGGCTTCCGTAGTTGACCCTGCATTAGCTTCCCGTCTTAAGGTCGTCCTGAGCGACATCATCACTGAGCTAACTCAGAAATGTAACACGACCTTCGCAGGACTTGTTGTCTGTACTCTGTTCAATTCATTGGAAAGCCCACTACTTCAACGAGTAAACCAGCATGTCGAAGAGGGAGCGAAAGTCTGTCATGCCTGCTGCGCCGCACGGCTATGAGTTTGGTGGTCCGTAGGTGGCTTCCATCTGGCTCTCCAACTGAGATATCAGCCTGACCGTTCCAGTCTCGGAGCATACGGTATCACGTTCGGCCTGCCATTGGTCTGCTACGCGGCGAGCTTTCTCTGCAATGACGTCTCCGGCTGTCCAGTTCCGTCGATGCTGCACCCGTCGACGTTGACCCTGGCCAAGCTGAAGCAGGAGGTGGGATGGCCGAAGGATGGGATACTTGGATTGGGTAGTTTCGAAGTTACTGGTTATGTGCTGGCATACTATTTCCTCAGTCTGTGCCTGCAAGCTATCCTGCCAGGCGAGGAAGTTGAAGGCGTGCAACTGAAATCTGGAGCGAGACTGCGTTATAGATTCAATGGTATGACTCGTCTGGATTTTGGACCCGACCATCGTCGTAAACTGACGTGTGCCGTAGCTTTCAGCTCAGCTGTGGTCATTATGGGCGTGGCTTTGGCTGGGACAATGCTCCAGGGGTCCGAGTTTCCGCTGTGGACCTTCATCTGGGACAACTACACCCAGATACTGACGGCCAATCTGGGCATTGCCTTTTGCTTGGCCTGTTTTGTCTACGTCCGCAGCTTCTCCGTCCGACCAAAGGATCGGGATCATCGCGAGCTGGCAGCAGGTGGTCATTCGGGTAGTCTCATCTACGACTGGTTCATCGGCCGTGAGCTCAATCCGCGCATCACCCTTCCCTTCTGGGGCGAAGTCGATATCAAGGCCTTTTGCGAGCTCCGGCCGGGCATGCTAGGATGGGTTCTGATGGATCTCGCTTTCATCGCACACCAGTATCACGTTCACGGGTACGTCACTGACAGTATTCTTCTCATCACCGCATTCCAAGCCGTCTACGTGTTTGACGCGCTGTGGATGGAGGCGGCCATCCTGACGACCATGGACATCACGACTGACGGTTTCGGCTTCATGCTTGCCTTTGGCGATCTCGTATGGGTCCCATTCATCTACTCCCTCCAGGCTCGCTATCTCTCCGTTCACCCCGTCCAGCTTGGAGTCTCGGGCACCGTCGCTGTCCTCGCCGTGCAAGGGCTTGGATACTACATTTTCCGCAGCGCCAACAACGAAAAGAACCGCTTCCGCACCAACCCCGACGACCCCCGAGTCGCTCACCTGGACTACATCGAGACGGCGTCGGGCAGCAAGCTCCTCGTCTCCGGCTGGTGGGGCACCGCTCGCCACATTAATTACCTGGGCGACTGGATCATGGCGTGGTCGTATTGCCTGCCGACGGGCATCGCCGGCTATCTCGTCCAGCGCTCTTCGCCAGCACCCATCTCAGACGGTCAGTCGCCGGTCGACGGCAGTTTCGTCGGAGGCGCGGCAACCAAGACGGAAGTGGTGCAGGGCGAGGCACGTGGGTGGGGCATGATCTTTACATATTTCTATGTGCTTTACTTCGCCGTGCTGTTGATCCATCGCGAGATGAGGGATGAGGAGAAGTGCATGCGCAAGTACGGGAAGGATTGGGAGAAGTATCGGAAGAGAGTGCCGTGGAGGATCTTGCCGGGTGTTTATTGATGAGTATTCGACGCGGAAGCAGTTCGGTTACGTGGGGTCGCATCTCTTGCGATCGAGCCGTTCTCTGCGCGTACTTTGCTTGCTCCGGGCAAGAGGCTTTCAGAGTTTTGAGGGCTCACTCCAGAGCTTGAAACATGGTCGTTTTGAGTCCTATCTGTATCACGTATCTCTATCTCGTACGCGTTGGCGATGGATGGTGTTGGCGATGCATTTGCCTTTCCACACCGCGACGGTGACTCATATCTTATAACGTGATGCTCAAGTCGAAGCGGTGGGAACACGTCGCGTTCATAAGGTATAGTCTGAACTTGAAACATCCGGGGCGTCAAGCGATGTGCAAGCCATCCTGCAGCCACCGTCCTAGAGTACCTTATCAAGGTAGGGTCTGTCGAAGGGGCCTTTAAGGCCGGTATCATTTATTATGGTGCGTTTTGTTCGCGAAGGCCGAGGCACAATTGAGCTGGCCTTCTCCGTAACCTCTGCTAACCTCACGATCAACTAATTATTTTGGAAAGCTATCCTACCTAATCCATCCTTGCGCAGCTGAGGGTAAGGTACTTCGTACACTTTTCCGCCACTTTGCTATATCGCCACGAGCGGATTCGTACAGCTAACCATCTTAGGTATCGGTATACAGGTATAGAGAATGACTCGCCCGAGAGTCGCGCCTGCATAGAGGCGCAGTGAGTGCATAAAATCCAAGGTACTGTACGACGAGTACCGTAGGTGGTGCATAAGATACAGGGAGGGTGGAGTAGACGCCCTTGGGAATTGGAGAAAGCCATCTTCCAGGACTTCTGATCTTGAACTGAACCTCAACATGAAACATGAAAAAAGATGGGGCTCAACGCTATCAAGGTTAAGGGATCGTTATCGATTGACTGATAGGCAATCGGCTCAGTCCCATGGATCTGGGAACAACAACGATGGGAAACTCCGTAAATTACAGTACAAGGCCTTGTACTGTATCATGAGGCGCCGAGATGTATAAAATACCGTCTGGTACATATGCTGTAAGATTACATGAACGGAAGTACGATGAGGTTGACTCGGGTACGCGTCGAATTCCATGCGGCATGTTCCAGTTGCTATTTACAGAGAGCAGAAATGACGCAGAGCACAGTACCTTAGAAACTTGATCTTCTGCTGCCGGACTTGTCTGTAAGTTACGTGTCAGCGTCGTAAGGTAGATTCCAGCCTCGGCATATTACTAATCATCTCTCTCTTCTTCGTTTTCTCGGAGGCGAACTCCGTTAGCAGTAATGCTGAGGGCTGAGCCGCGACAGCACACCACGGCACAGCCTCATCATGGGAACACGCAATGAAGATTGAAGCCTGAAGAAATGCCACCATGTACTGATCACGCGCGGGTATTCCGGCGCGTGCTTTTACAGGTAAGGTATTCAATTCTGTATAATACTCGTAATCACATGATGATTAGGAATATCCAATCAGCGCCCACAGCAGGGATCTGACCTCAAGTGTCACTTTCACTTTTCACTTTCCATTCGCACCGTAAAGCGGTCAGCGAATCTGCACCTCGAAGCCTTCCAAGCACGACACACCCTCAGCTGCGAACCCTGGAACTTGACCCGGCTAACATGGATCCGTTCCTCAACAGCCTGCAACGACTGGTCATGAAGAGTTGGTGACAGCATCCACCTCAACGCCATCCGAAGGCATGGCCGGAAAAGAGAGTAGAGTTACTCACGGGGCTCAAGCACAGAATGCCGAAAAGCTTCTGCTCGAAAAGAGTAGTATCTCCGTCTGGCCTGGCCGGTGCTCTGCGGTACTCTCCATCTCCATCTGTACAAAAGTGGCCCGTTGATAGCCGGCATCACGGTGTTGAGTCGTTGTGGAAGGATGACTTCGGCGAATTAATATGCAGTACAGACAAGCAGTTCCAGCAATGAATCAGAGGATTGAATACAGCAGTCGCTTGCCTGTTTCTGTCGACATTAGGTACCCATGTTGCCACCTCTGAGGCACATACGGGTACATGCAAGTCATTTAAGATCCACTCGGCAACACCGTGCTTAGGCCTCCTCATGGTCCACCGCCGCAATGGTGAACAGACCTCTGTTGCTTTGAGCTTACAGGTGTTCTGTCTCTCTAGACATGAAGCTTGTCTTTCAGTCAACCCGCCACTACGATCGAGCGCGGGCGTAATCTCAACAAGCTGAGCATAGCGTCATATCAATCTCAGGTTTCACGAACCAGAGCAGCAAGAGGCATCAAAAGACAGATGGACATGACATAGATTAATATTGCAACAGATATCGACAACGACTTCTACTTTACGAATTACTCCTTACACGATCAGGACCCACTAAGAAGTCAGGTCGGGGATGCCTTGGGGAAGTAGCTGCATGCACGAGGACCAGTGCAGCTTTCCTTACTTTGCGAAGTACCAACGATAGAATACCTTACCTGACGCACTCATACCGCCCCTTCTCAATACTGCCTCGTTCCGTAATGCGATGTGCAGCCGGGGATGGATGGGCTACGTTCTCCCTGGCTGGGCCTCGAAGGCGGCCGCATGGACTCGCCGGCTGCAGCTTGTTGACCGAAAGAGCCAGCGCCTTGAATATCATTCCTGACTTAAGTTACTCCAGCGTACGAGTATTCGCTGTAAGTTTACTCGAGGAAACAGAGGCAATGATATTACTACCTTGAACTTGCAAGCAGGGCACCTGGGCCCTGAACAATACAGCTCTGATACCATAACTTACCATACAGCAATACTGACCAGGTATGGTAATATACTTTACTTCGCCTCGCCTACCTTACCTAAGGTAGGCACTTTGCCCGTTCCGCCGCCGCCGCCCGAGTCATAGGGACTTGAAATCATAAAGACTTACCTTTAAGAGCAACCGTCTCTCCTCAACCCCCACCACCTTCTTCGGCATTACCCTACCTTCTCTCGCTCTCTCCTCTCTTCCTCTACACCCTCTTATTATCCCGCTACCTTTGTCCGCTTTTACTTTTTTCTAGTCTTCTTCATCTTCTTACATCCCGCAAGCTGTGATCAAGGCGCGCAAACTAATTCCCTTGTCTTGGGGCCGCCGTCCTACCTCAACCCACTTGCGTGACACTCTTGTTTTTCTCCACTTCTCTTCTTCAAGCAACACATCGAATACAATCCAAATCATCTGTCGACCACACATCTATATACCACTGTCATGCCCACGATATTATTACCGGCGTCCGCCGCCGCATTTGCGCCTCGATCACCGCCGAATGTCGTGTTGAATACAAAGGTGGATCCATGGTTGACGGCCACTCTGAAACGGATAAACCGGATCAAACGACCGCTGAACAGCGTGCCACAACATTTCAGGTGCCTCACCGAAACCTTGTCGTCGCCGTCGGCCATATGGACTCTCTGTTCGATCATGTTGCCCAAGGCACCCGACTCGGAGCTCCGGAAAGACTCGAACCCGCTGATCGAAGCCTTGTTCAACTATCAGCTCATCCACATCGAGGCTTACGTCGTCCATGTCGATATGGTTTCGCAGAATGAAGTCGCATTCAAGCTGACACCTGAGACGATCGAATCGCTGGTCGAATATCACAAAGACATTTACTCGGTCGACACCGCCGCCAACACCTGGAACTGGTCCGAAAAGGAAGTCCAACTCAAGAAACTGCAGGAAAATTTCGTTCAAGCCGCCAACAAGTTCGTTTACCGTACGAACGCTATAGCACTGGAAGGCTTGGAGGAAGACGGGGCCGGTGAGCTCTTGTGTGGAAGGAGTGACGAAGTGAAGAACGCCATCATGGGCTTGTTCCTCCCTTTACTCCCACCACCACCGAGGATCGTCGACGTCGTCCGTCCTGCTCCACTTCTACCGAGCTCGTCGGGTGCGGAGAACTGGTGGCAGCCAACGCTACCTCCTCCACATCCGACGGCGATGGATTCCTGGAAGGTGGTCCCCTCCAGTCCTAGTGCAACCTCGTCGGCAGATTCACACTCTTCGATGTGGGCTGCCATGGGCTTGAATGAGATTCAGCTTCCGTCTCCGACGCCGTCGTACAGTCAGCCATACACCACTGCTGGATACAGTGCTCCGCAATACTACAGCGCGCCCATGATGTCCGCACCCATCCCGCAGCTTCCGATGCCGAGTATGCTTTTGCAGCAGCAATGCAGCACGAGTGCCGGCTTCGGTGGCTTTGGTTGGGACCGGTATCAGGAATATACCCTGCCGTACGGAACCACCATGTAGCAATCACCGCGGCATTACCCCGACTCTGGCAGTGGGGGCAATTAAACCTGGAACAGCTCTTCAGGTTGACGTGGCAGACATTCAGCATGGGGTTCCCTCCGGTGTTGTGGGACGCTATTGCAGGTGGCATCGGATCGACGATGACGACGAGTGAGCTACCGGGCATCAACCGTGTTTTCCCGACCAGGGTGTATGATCAATTTAGCGGTTTGGATTGGAGCTGGATATCTCTTTCTTTACGTACATCATGTCTGTCTTGAATCTGTGCTGCACCTTTTTAGCGAGCGTTGCTGTCTTTGGTCTCTTCTCACTGCATCACCGGCCGGTCGGTCTACACGTTTCCTTTCGACGATCACTGCTGGGAGGTTTATCTGATTTGCATTTTACGTAAGACGGCTGCAGCCTCACGGCACGGGCGGTTTGTTTCTGCTGGGATATCCGTTACATCTTTTCTGATGTCGTTTTACGGGAGTACGTCCTGCGAGCTTGGCCAGACCAGCTCTGCAACGGCCACACAACCAGTTATCCGGCCACTTTGATATTGATTATCAGCTGGCACCTTGCGGTGGTGGACGATGACGACGACGACGGCGGACATATACACATCTGGCATGTTTGTACTATGTTTTGCTACGCTGGCGCGAGTGGAGGCTGGTACGAGGGGCATGGGATCCGTGTCGAGCTTTTGTCCGTGGCGAAAGCGTCGGGGAGGATCTGTGGTCCTCCTTTGCGGTCTGCTGCTTCCTACGTAACCGGTTGAAGCGAGCTGGGCGTAGTGGATAGGTTCATCTCCTATGCTTCGGGCTGGAGCCGGAGGAGCTCTTCATTGATTGAAGGGAAAAGGATGTTGAATCCGAAGCTGGACTTCTTATAGTACTCTAAACATAATGAAACATGTGAAAACGCTGGATATCTTAAGGTAGTACATATATCTTAGGTAGTCGATCGTTAAGTAATCATTAAGTGATCTTCCTGCATCCCTCCCGCTCGTCGTACGGCATGTATGTAAAGCTCACACATGCCAGCACGTCGTCCGCAGGCCCGCCTTGCCACTATACTCGAAGATGGCATCCGAAACGAGCTTCTCCATCTTTGGATATGGTTGCCCACGCTCCCCTCCCGGATATGGCACATCGAACATGAACCGAGTGCTAGTCGAGAGCTTTTTCCACCAGAAATCGGAGATCTTGTCCTTGCCAAACTTATTCTCGAGAATTTTCTCGAAGTCGGCTGCCTTAACGTCTTTCGCAGGGTCACAGTTCCGAAAATCAACTATGAATGCCCAGCGGTCGGGCCCCGGCCAAAATTGACACTCCGCCGACTTGACGCCTCGAGGTTCGAGTTGCACTTCAGTTTGTTGATCCAGATTGAGTGGAGGTTCAGTGAAAGACTGAGCTGAATGTTCCAAGGCTTGAACACCTGGTATGACGCCGTCAGGTAAAGACATTCCGCCTAGAGCAGCTGATATCTCAGGGAGCACCAGTACAAGTAGTGTGCAATCGAGCGAAGAATGACGGACCACTCCGCTACACGTCATACTGTATCTGTACCAGAAACCCATATATGGTAATCAGCTCTACCCACAATATTTCAAGGTTCTTGATCTGATAGCAGCAACTTGTAAAACCCCATCGGACATCTACACCAATACGCGCTTCATCTAATTGTCTAAAACTTCACTCCAACTTGAGCGGCCGCAGCGCGACCTCTCAGTCTTTTGCGTCATTCACCCCACACAAACCGGTCTCTGATCCCTTGGCACATATCCTCCAAATATACCGACCAGTGTTATTGACGGTCTTTACGACATCGAATGTGCATGTACAGACATTCCTGACAACTTCAGAAACCATGGCAGCTCTCCACTCCGCTCTCCAGACCCTATCACCCACGCCCTTCTCCTCCGTGCCACAGGAAACATCCGAACGGAAAGCGTACCTTCAGGACGCCTTCGCCAAATCCCAAGTCATCCTCGAGTCGGTCCCACCACCGTCGGCCGAGGAGACCAGTGCAGCTCGCTCGCGCTCCAACACCACCACCTCTACCGCATCCGGTGCATCCCAGATTTCTGCCTCGTCGGCGCGAACCCCGCCGCCGTCCCACGAATATGCCGCCCTGCAGAAGGAATGGGGCAAACCCATCAAACTGGCGGCGAAGGATAATCCCTTGGGCATGGCCGTGTTCAAGCTCTCGAGCAAGGACAGTAAAGGTGCGTGGTTCGCGAGACGGAGCGTCCATGAAGGTCTGGGGTTCAATCGGTGGAAGAAGAGTTTGGAAAGGGAGTTTCCCGAGTCTTTGAAGGTACAGGGGGGGCCAGGTGAGGGCAATATCCGAGGGATTGGAGGTGAGAGGAGGGTGGAAAGCATCAATGTGGATGGCGTGGGGAAAGTCGATGGTGAGTCGATCGGAGACGAAGAGTAGAGGTGTGAATACCGTTGCTGATGCTGCTTCGACAGTCTACCATTTATCCGCTCAGTTTCCTGGTCCTACAACACCTCGAGACTTTGTCACCCTCTTGTTGACGTCGTCTACTGCGCTCAAGGACGCTTCATCCTCGTCCTCCACCCAACCGTCCTCACCACTACATCATGACTTTACTCACGAGCCACGCCACTTCATGGTCATCTCTAGGCCTTGCATACATCCGAATTGCCCACCTCGGGAAGGCTTCATAAGGGGGGAGTACGAGTCCGTTGAATTCATCAGAGAAATCCCAGTCAAACCGAAACGGTCGACATCGACCACAGACCTCTTGAAAGCAGGCAGATCACAGCCGGCATCTTCAACGGTCAACCAGGAGGGTATAGTAAGAAATGCGAGCCAGAAGTCGCATACGTTTCCACTGCACCAGGACGGTGCAAGCGTCGACAAGCTCAGTGAAGATGACCACGCCGCACGTCTCTCAACACAAACGTCAGATGGTAGGAGACGAGGTAAAACGATATCCTTTGCAGAATCCCGAGGTCAAACAGCAAAGGGCGAGCAGTTGGACACACATCAGGGCGAAGATGACGAAGCGGAGACTAATCCTGTCGAATGGATAATGATCACACGCAGTGATCCAGGCGGGAGTGTGCCGAGGTGGATGGTAGAGAGAGGGACACCCTCAAGTATCGTTGCCGACGCAGGGAAGTTTCTGGATTGGGCGTGCAAAATGGAGCAGTCAGAGGATGAGGCTCAAGTGGACGGATTAAACCAACAACATGCGTTGCACGAGGAGGAGAAGCTGCGAGATTACCAAACCAATGGTCATCTGGCAGGTCTAAACGGAGGTACAAACGACGCGAATGTGTCGGAGGAAAATGCCCTGGTCGAACCACCGCAACACACTTCAGCTGCGCCAGCCCAAGGCGGTATGCTTCAAAACCTTACTAATGCAGCGTATGCTGGTCTTGAGACTTATGCACCCAAAACCGTTGTGGATCATCTTCCTGGCCATCAGGCGCCAGCAGAACCCTCGAGCCCGCCAAAAGTGGGAGAGTCAATGACGAATGGTCAGAGAGACGAGGATGATGCAATTTCCGTGACAGATACTTCGTCCGTTGCTTCGTTTGCAAGCGCCGACTCACACTTGGGCGACGAGGAGGGCGAGACCAAGTCCGTTTCTTCGAAGACGACTTCCTCCAACAACAAAGATGGTGTTCTGATCGGGCAAGAGAAGGAGCTTGCCAAGCTCAATGAGCGCAAGAAGAAGCTGGACGAAAAGCTCGCCAAGACCCGTGAGAAGGAGCTGAAAGACCGCCAGGAGTTGACGTCCAAGGAGCAAGCGACTATCCAAAAAGCGGAAGAGAAGCACGCCAAAGAGGTAGCGAAGCAAGAGGACAAGTACAAGAGAGAATTAGCGAAGCTGGAGGCCAAGAAGAGCAAGGACGCCGCTAAATTGGCGGAGAAGAGGAAGAGAGCAGAGGATAGAGATGAAAAAACAAGGTTGTCGAGGAAGAAGGAAGAGGTTAGAGCTGAACTCGACGTCGTCAAGAAAGAAAGGGCTCTTCTGCAGGCGCAGGTTGGGGAGCTGCAGAGGGAGAATACGGCTCTGGCAGCACGGTTAGGCAAGGTCGAGAACGGTAAGGGGTTGTTGAAGGAAGTCAGGGACGAGATGTTGGGCGGAGGGAAGGGGAGACGATCCAGGAGTAGTAGCTTGGAGAGCGGTGGCGCTGCCTCGGGTAAGGTTGGCGGAGCGAGGGGTCGTGATTCCACGATACTAGGGAAGGCTGTTTCTCTGAAGAGTGTTGTTGGGTGACATTCTTGCGAACGGTTATATATGACGAAGAGATGTTCTCGAGAGTTGACCGACTCTTCGGGATTGCATATTGCATTACGAGATCCTCCCGGGTTATATTTACTTCTGGGCGCATCTTGGCTACGTGCTTGTACATGTTTCATTGGGCTGATGCATCTTCTCAACACCTGGACTGGCCTCTTCCCCAGGTAGGTAATTGATGGATCATACCTCTGTTTGATAACCTTACTGCATCGGTCAAGGTGAGCATCTCGGCCCGTCTCCACCGATCAGATTAGCGAGATCTTCGGCATCGAAGCTAAACCCAAACTTGCAAGACTTAACGACATCATCGAGAAGGTAAGGAAGGTACGGTAAGATAAGGTAAGGTACAAATATCCATTCCAGCCAGCTCAGGCGGCCGGAAATAAACCATGGCGTTCCTCTTGTCGCAACATCCATTGCGCCGCTCATCGCATTCCCGCCTTCTCGAGCGGTTGAAAGGTCAATGTGCATATTGATGTAGCATTACCCTATCCATCTCTACAATTGAACACGTACCGCAGCGCCGACATCTCGAAGGCGCGAAGAAAGCTAACGGATCTATTGTCGCAATGTCCAAACCCAGGGTGATCTATTGGTTTCGTACCGACTTACGTCTCCACGACTCGCCCGCGCTGAAAGCAGCTCTCGATCTTCAACCAGAATGTCTTTATCCCATCTGGTGCTGGGATCCTCATTATGTCTACCGCGCAAGAGTGGGGCCGAATCGATGGCAGTACTTGTAAGATCACAATGAGACATCAACATTGATGTCTGGGCAATTGCTGATGCACAGCGTTGAACTTAGACTCGACTGTCAATCTGATCTCTCAGCCTCCCTCACGCGACTGAACAAGAAGTCGAAGCTATTCGTCATTCGCGAAGCACCTACTACCCTTCTCCCGAAACTGTTCAGAGCATGGAAGATATCGCATCTAGTCTTCGAGAAGGATACCGATGCATATGGGCGACAGAGAGATGGTCAGGTTATGGATATGGCGAGGGAGGCAGGCGTTGTGGTGATTACCAGATGTGGGAGGACCCTGTACGACTCGGACGACTTAGTCAAGGCGAATGGTGGGAAGCCGACAATGAGCATCACCCAAGTGCAGCGTGTACGTTTTTCATGATTACGAGACCGATGATTGCAGCCATTTGATTGATTCAATACAGGCAGGCCCCAAAGTGGGCGAGATCCCTCGTCCTATCCCAGCACCCCTGACCATCCCAGACCCCGGGGAGACGACCCTTGACTTTGAGCAAAATCAGCCTCCTCAAGAGCCCGACATCAACGCCATCCAACGTGACGGCCAAGAAATATCCTACGCTAAACTCGCAGGACCAAACGGCGACTTTGCCGTACCGACAATGGAAGAACTCGGCCTCAAACCAGCAACTACGTCCCATCGCGGCGGCGAAACAGTTGCATTGAAAGCACTAGACGAGATCATCGCCAACGAAAAATACACCGCGACATTCGAGAAACCGAAAACAGCACCGACCGCCTTCCTACCACAAGCCACCACCCTCCTATCTCCGCACATGCATTTCGGCTCCCTCAGCTGCCGGTTGTTCTACTGGCGCGCCCAAGACGTCGTCACCAACTACGCCGGCAAAGCCTCTCAACCGCCCACCAGCCTTACCGGCCAACTCCTCTTCCGCGACATGTACTTTGGCGCACAAGCCTCGCTAGGCTACAAGTTCGGTCAGGCATACGGCAACTCCCACTGCCGCTTCATCCCGTGGCATCTACCCTCGCAAATCGACCCGCAAACGGGCCTCATAAACGGCTCTTACCAAACCGACACGCCCCTTGCCGAGACGTGGTTCCACCGCTGGAAATACGGCATCACCGGCTTCCCGTGGATCGACGGCCTGATGCGACAACTACGTCACGAAGGTTGGCTCCACCACCTCGGTCGGCACGCCGTCGCCTGCTTCCTTACGCGGGGAGGGTGCTACATTGACTGGGAGCGCGGCGCCGAGGTCTTTGAGGAATGGCTCATCGACCACGAGGCCGCGTGCAACATCGGCAACTGGCAATGGCTCGCCTGTGCCGCCTTTTTCTCGCAGTTCTTCCGCTGCTATTCGCCCATTGCGTTTCCGAAGAAATGGGATCCTGAAGGCAAGTTCGTTAGACACTATGTGCCTGAGCTGAAGGACTTTCCGGCCAAATACATCTACGAGCCGTGGAAGGCACCCGTGGTCGACCAGAAGAGAGCGGGATGTCTGGTCCGCGGTGACGGGTCGACGGTCGCGGAAGAAGGGGGCGTGAAGGTCTATCCGAGGCCGATGTTCGATTTCGACGAGCGCAGGACCGTCTGCATCAAGGCGATGAAGAGCGCCTATGGTGTGGGGCTGTATGGCGATCATCCCAAGGTTCTGGACGGCACGTGGCGGGAACTGTTTCCTGATGACGGCGAGGGCCCGACAGAGGGGAAGAATGCGATTGAGGCGGCAATGAGTGGGTCGAAGACGAGAATCATGAAGGATGTGGATACGCGCGATGGCGATATGGGCGTTGATGAGGATGAGGGCGAGGCGGCGGAGAGAGGGGGTGAGGGGAGAGGTGGGGATAATGATAACAATGGGGTCGAGGATGAGGCTGGGGATACTGGAATCAAGGCGAGGCCGGGGAAGAGGAACAGGGAGATTTTGGTGAACACTGGGAAGGGGAAGGAGAAGGGGCAAGTCACGGTTGACGGGCTGATGAAGGGGAAGAAAGTAAAAGTCAAAAGGTAATTTTCTATCCGCGGAGCAGAGGATGTATATACGAATAAATCCACAGCTATGGATTGATCAGTGGTCATTGTATCTTTATCTTACACACTCGGGCAGATCGCCAATTGCAATATGCCGTGGCAGAAACCCCAATCCAGAGTAACAGAAGCAGTTGAAGGAAGGTACCGGAGATTGTCAGAGCCTTGCTCAATTGACTACGAGATTGAAACCAATTGGCTTAGGGCTTGAAATCCTTGTTGTTCTAGACGTCCATCATACATGCCGCTTTCTCCGGGCCTGGCTCTCGCCGGCAAGTGGAGAGAATCAATTGCCGGGGTGTCACAACTGTGCGGGAGGCTTCCACAGTTACCAGACTATATCAGGACAACATCTACGGTAGATCTTCTGCAATAATTCCATTTACCTATGTAGCACGCTGACGGACCGTGATGTATAGATGCTTGTAGCAATTGTTCTTCTTAGAGGTCGAAGTCCAGATCCAGATCCAGATCCACGCTTTGACCGCGGGAAGAATAACGTGCGCGATGCAGCTCGGCCAAGACATGTCATATCGTCAAACTCCGAAGCACAGCTCCAGATCCTAAATGGCTGGATAAGCTGACAACTACTTCGGGATTCCTTGGCCAATAAGTGCCGTTATGTTATCTTGAACCTATCATTAAGAGGGTTCATATGTGTCTGCGTATTTTCCATATAATGGTCACCTCTTCTCTCATCCAGCATTGGCGAAGCATAGCTGGGTTAAACTCAGTAAACCAGCTAGATGATATTTCGTTGATACATTCACCCAGTGAACATTCGTCATGCTTTCATACCTATTACCATTCTTGCTGGAGCATTGTCTGGGCGTGCTGCTCATCATTTCAATCGCATATCTTGCGTCAAACCGATTCAACCATGGTCTACAGAAGTACCCTGGACCATTTCTTGCGTCCGTGACGGATTGGTGGCGGTTCGTGGACGTGTGGGGCAGAAGACCGGATATCACGCAGCTGAAGCTCCATCGGCAGCATGGCGACATTGTCCGGCTCGGCCCAAACGCCCTGTCGTTCTCCGACCCCAAGGCATTGAAGCAAATCTACGGGTTGAATAAGGGCTTCACCAAAGTCTGTATGCGGAGTTACGAGCTTCTTCGACGGCGCTGATAGACGACAGTCTGGTTTCTATCCCGTCCAGCAAGCCATGTCGAAAGGCGAGCGTCTCCCTTCGATGTTCTCCACTACGGACGAACAGTTCCACGCCAACCTTCGGCGCTGCGTGAACAGTGCGTTTTCGATGAGCTCACTCGTTCAGTACGAACCGTTTGTCGACAGGACGACTGAGGTTTTCTTGGACCAAACGCAAAGACACTTTGCTTCCGAGAATGCTGTCTGCGACTTTGCACAATGGCTGCAGTTTTATGCGTTTGACGTGATCGGTGAGATGACGTACAGTAAGAGACATGGATTCGTGGATAGGGTGGAAGATGTCGATGGGATGGTGTCGTACTTGGGGAAGCTCTTCAGTTACGTTGCTCCGGTATGCATTTCTTCACTGGCGAACACCAAGAGCCTCCTGACGGTTCTGGTAGATCGGCCAGATGCCGTGGCTGGACCTGCTGATACTCAAGAATCCTATCCTTCGACTTCTGGACAAGCTCGGTATTATGAGTTTTACTTTCCCCGTCGTTACGTTTGCGAAGAAGCATATGAACGAACGCCTCGCAGAAATGCAGCAGCGAAAGGAGAAGGGGAAAGGGGACGACACCTTTACTGACCGTCGGGGCGATCTGCTTTCCATGTTTCTCAAAGCAAAGGCTGACCACCCCGATTTCATGACCGACGCTCGGGTTTTGACGCTAGCGGTTTCCATGGCTTTCGCTGGCTCCGAAACGACGGCGATTAGCTTGGCTGCGGTGTTCTACTATCTTCTGAAGAACCCACGCTGTTATGAAAAGCTCTTGGAAGAGATCGTTGGCGCGGTCAAGGATGGCACCATCGAAAACCGGTCTACGGGAATCGTCACTTGGGCGGAATCGCAAAAGTTGCCCTACCTGGACGCTTGTGTGAAGGAAGCATTTCGTCTCCATCCTGCTGCCGGACTAACCCTCGAACGGATAGTCCCACCACAAGGAGCGGAGATCTGTGGCGAGCATATCCTCGGCGGTACCATTGTAGGTTGCAACGCATGGGTCATCCATCGACGGCCTGAGGTGTTCGGTGACGAGGTCGATGTCTACCGGCCCGAGAGATGGCTGGAAGCGGGACCAGACCAGCTGAAGGAGATGAACGGGACTATGTTTCATTTCGGCATGGGAGCGCGGACATGCATCGGGAAGAACATCAGTCTTCTGGAGATCTATAAGCTGGTGCCGAGCTTTCTGAGACGCTTCGAGGTATTTGCCCTTCCATGGAGTATTGGCATATTAGCGACTAAATTCTGCCACCAGGTCCAACTTGCAGATCCGGATGAGGAATGGAAGTTACATAATGCTTGGTTCGTCAAGCAATTGACCTTCCGCACGACGTTTACGCCACGGCAGATCACGGCAGGATGAAACATCTGCAACAGATTGTCTGTTGGTCTGCGGCTATACTGATGCAGTACAGCTGGCGGTCATTTTCGCAATTGCTGGAGGGCATCAGGGTTTTGATGTGCAGCCTAATTCTTAACACGATCCAGCATATAGTACATCACGAAGCTGTCAATGGCCTTGTGTCAGAGAAGCTCAGTAGATTGCTCCGATATCATGAACGGAGTTTTTGTCTCGACTACCACCAGACCAGTGATTAGCACGCAACGATCAGCCCAACTGCACTGATTCTCTAGCCGTTGCCGGGGGCATAGGGGAGCATGGGGGTAGGCTGACGTAATACCATTTCGGTACAGTCTGTCAACACGCATTCGCGTGGCGGCAGTCAGCATCTCCTACTTGCGACTTTTACACCCCTTTGCGGAGGGCCAAATGCAGTCGTAATCGCCATACTCTGCAGTCTTGACAAGGCAGATGCGCCGACTTTGACGAATTGGACCGACGACTCCCTATACCCTCGTCTACCGGATAGTACGAGGCAACCCTTGGGATATACCCGCACTTCGTCTGGTTACGCCTCATCGCGGCTCCGAGTTGACTATTCCCATCGACAACAGGATAACTTCAAATCCTTGTATCGAGTATCGTGGCGGCTGCAGCTGCACCCATCAAACCGAAAAACATGGTCTCAACAAGAAGCCAATCCACCAACCCCCCCTCCGCGCCACCCATGACGTCCTCGTCCTCCTCCACGTCCCCGACACCCCCCACCACCCGCCAGCCATGGGCGCACACCCCCTCCAATCTAACCCTCCTCTGGCTCCTCGTCTCCCTCCCACTCGTCGTCTGGGACACGCTCTACGTCCTCCTCCGTCCCCACAGCATGGCGGGCGGCGCGCTGCACAGCCCCCTCTGGACGCCCTACGCCCTCTACGGCCGCGTCGACTACAACTACGGCTGGCCGGCCTACAATGCCCACGACGGCTTCACCGCCGCCCAGACGGCCCTCAACATCGTCGAGACCGTCCTATACACTTACTATCTCGGGCTCGTCTACCGGCACGGCCGGCCGTCCGCGGCGAAGGGCAGGGGGGCGCCGAAGCCGAGCACGGTCGGGTGGTTGGGGGAGGCGAAGGTCGTGGCCGGGAAAGTGGGCGGGGTGGCGGCGCTGGTGGGGTTTAGTTCGGCGGTGATGACGGTTAGTAAGACGGTGTTGTATTGTATGTGTGCGGCTTTTGGTTCCGTTTCTGTTCGCGTGGGTTCGAGGGTGGGGGTGCTGATGGTGTGGCTTAGGGCTGAACGAGCATTTCTCGGGGTATGCCAATATTGGGCATAATGATTTTAATCAGCTGGTTTGGCTGTGGATCGTTCCTAAGTGAGTCGCTCTTTCGTCGGTGGTTGGACTGAGGGGCTGACGGCTGGTGCAGTGGAGCGTGGATTGTTTTTCCGTCCTATATGGTTTATGTGTTTGGTAGGGAGATCCTTCAGGGTCTTGCGGTTGCTTCCGGTACGGCGGGATCTGAAGAGGATGATATTGCGAGGAAAGAGAGGTAGGAGGTGGGTGGGTATCACTAACAGCTTATGCTTGGTATGGAGTTTTCCATGGTACGGTGGACGTGGCTTGGGTTTATAATATATATGTGCTTCCCTATAGAGCGTTATAGGTTGCTGTTGTTTCGTTCAGATTACTCCTATTGCTATCGACTGTTTGAGTACGATGCACAGATTCTGGCAATTATATCCTACCGATTCCACGTTTCAAGGGTTCTCTTCCGAAGTGTACAGTACTTCTAACTAACAAACGGTAAAGACGTGGGAAGTTGCCCTAAGTTAGTAAGACTTCTTCTTCCTGGAACCGCCCCATCTTGTACAGTATACCGTAGGTCCTGTTCCTAGCATTTACAGCTCCACACGAGGGACGCCATCTACTTTAGAACGGCCACCCAGGCGTCGACGGAGAGATGAAAAACCACCGAGTCTGAACTGGGTCATCTCGAGGTATCTCCAACGTACCGAGCATGTACGAAGAACCGAAGCTGTCGGTCCATCAGGGAGCGAGCAAACCCTCTCCGTCAACAGCTACCTTAAGTACGTACACACGAGGAGGGGAGAGTGGACGAGACTAGACGATGGAAAGCAGGCCCGAAGTGTACTTGTATGAATAATATTTGCGGGGAATATTTGCGGGGAATATTTGCGGGGAATAGACCATATACACATACAGTACGTGAGGTAGCCCTCTCTCATCTCATCAAGTAAGGTACTACCTTACCTACTGTGTTTAGTGCTCCGCGACATGGCGGGGAAAACTAGAGTATGAGTAAGGTACGCAAGGCAAGGCTCTGAAGAGGCCCCCCACAGAAGATCAGAGGGATGAATCCGATACGAGTCATTATAAGCCACACGAAGCTCGGTATCATTGTTCTTCGTCATTCGTCATGAGCAAGCCGACGATGCTGATGTGATGGTGTGTAGCTATTCCTCCCTCCCTTTCGGTCCATAATATTACAATAATGCGTTGACGGCGACCTACAGTACAGGTACGGACTAAAGATACGATCAGAGAAATAAGGCCGAGGAGGGCGGCCATAGCTCCATTCTGTTCTTGCCCGCCTTCTCCCGCTATCAAGCCACTTACAATATTATTCAACGTCTCCATGCGACTGCATGCTGCATGCTGCACCCCACAAATACGAAGTCACTCCACCCGACAAGACCAGAGATGATGCATGGCCAATGGCCTCTAGCTTTCTCTTTTCTTCCGACTGTGACCTTACCAGCTGGCCGGCAGCTGTTCGGGCGAAGCGATGCAATGGTTCCTTGATTTCATCACACGGATTTGTTCCGAGAGGGCGCTTTGATATCGATTACCAGTGTTGTTGGTGCGGAGACAGCGAAATGTGGCTGATTCTCGGTGCTTGACCTGGTGCGAGTATCTCGTTGTCCTCCTCCTCTAGATCGACGCTTTTACGACGGGAGCTTCTCTGTTGATGGGGAGAGTGGTGCCCGTCTGGGGGTTTTTGATTACTTGTGTTTCGGTCCGGCATGCACATACATGCTTGTCTGGATCATGTTCAGTTCAATTAATCATTTCCTGTCCCTACTGTTTAAATATTATCATCTAATGATTCAAAGGACGGCAGTAATCGGCGGTTGAAACGGATGAGACGGTAAGGTAAATATGTCCCGTTGTGGCTTGGGGTTGACAGTACTGTAACTTATAGCTCCTCTCCACCCAATTCACCCTGGCAGATTCTGTTACCCCTCGTACTCGTACTCGTTGCGCCTAGTTACGACGGTGTGTACTGTGGCTAATGATGCAGCTTTGTCACTGCGGGCCCAGCTGTAAGTAGGTACTGTACCTTGGGAGCTGGGAGGTGGGAGCTGCCGGATGGAGGAAAGTATACGGACGATCTTTTATAAGAAGTACAGAGCTCTCCCCGGGCATTCCACCGTAGCAAACGAGAAAGAAACTTCTTTCCCCCTTCATTGCGTGGGAGTACTCGTACATAGCTATCTATCATTGACTTGTCTTTCGTACAAGTCAGTCAGTACATGATTTGATAGCCCACAGTCTCACCATATCAATACTTTAACATAGTATTGATAAGTACTGGACCTATTTAAACATCATTCACCATCAAGCCACCCGGACCCAAAATGTGGCTAACGCGAGCGGCGGCGCTATCGCTGCTCGCCCTCTCCGTCAACGCCCAGAGCAATTCGACGGGCAATTCGACAACAAAAGGCCTGGGCAACTCCACAGCTCCGGTCAGTAACGTCCTCTTCGAACAGTAAAGCTTACGCATCATTGCCTTTGTCGTCGTTGTATCTGTCTGTCGGGTTTCGGATTGATTACTGACCTCTAGCAGTTCCCTAACAGCACATACCCTGGTGCCAACTCTCCCGACCCCGTAACTGCTGCTGGTACGCAGGACTTCCAGTCCTCTCCACCATTCTACCCTTCGCCATGGGGTTCCGGAGCTGGAGACTGGGGCAGCGCCTACGCGAAAGCGCGCGCGTTCGTCAGCCAGTTGACCTTGTTGGAAAAGGTCAACATGACGACCGGGGTCGGGTATGTTGGTCAAACTCGGCGATGCCACGTTGAGGCCAGCGGCTGACCGTTTAACAGCTGGATTCTGGATAGATGTGTGGGTAATACTGGAGGTGTTCCGCGCTTGGGCTTCCGAGGTTTCTGCATGCAAGACTCTCCGCTTGGAATCCGGTTCGGTAGGTTTCGCCACTTGGAGCTTATCGCTGAGTGGTGCTAATTGACATCCAACAGCTGATTACAACTCGGCTTTCCCGGCTGGTATCAACGTCGCCGCTACCTGGAGCCGTGGACTTGCCTTCGCCCGCGGCCAAGCTATGGGTGCCGAGCACCGTGGTAAGGGGGTCGACGTACAACTCGGTCCCGTCGCCGGACCATTGGGACGTGCTCCCGCAGCAGGCCGTAACTGGGAAGGCTTCAGCCCTGACCCGATGCTCACCGGTGTGCTGATGGCCCAGACTGTTCGCGGAATTCAAGACTCGGGTGTCATCGCTTGCGCGAAGCATCTGATTGGTAACGAACAAGAACACTTTCGTCAGGCTGGTGAAGCGCAAGGATACCATTACAATATCTCCGAAAGCCTCAGCTCCAACATCGACGATGTGACCATGCACGAACTTTACCTATGGTGAGAGCGCCTGGATCGAGTATCTGAACAATGACACTGACGCTGTTCAGGCCATTCGCCGATGCCGTTCGGGCTGGCGTCGGTGCCGTCATGTGCTCGTACAATCAAGTTAACAACAGCTATGCTTGCCAGAACAGTTATCTGCTCAACAACTTGCTTAAGAACGAGCTGGACTTTCAAGGCTTCGTCATGAGCGATTGGCAGGCACAACATGCCGGTGTCGGCACCGCTCTGGCAGGCTTGGATATGACTATGCCGGGAGATACCTCGTTCGATACCGGAGTATCCTATTGGGGTACCAACCTCACCGTCGCTGTTCTCAACGGCACAGTGCCTGAGTGGCGCGTCGACGATATGGTTACCCGTATCATGGCAGCTTACTACTACGTCGGACGCGACAGGACCAGGATTCCTCTCAACTTCAACTCCTGGACGCTTGAGACTTATGGCTACGAACACCCAATCGTCAAGGCAGGCTACCAATTGACCAACGAACATGTTGACGTCCGTGACGAGCACGCGAGGCTGATCCGTCAAATCGGTTCGGCTAGCACCGTCCTTCTCAAGAACACCAATAACGCCCTCCCCTTGACCGGCATGGAAAAGTTCACCGCCGTGTTCGGCAACGATGCCGGAAGTCCGCCTGATGGGCCGAACGGTTGCTCCGATCGTGGTTGCGACAACGGAACGCTGGCGATGGGATGGGGTAGCGGTACGGCCAACTTCCCTTACCTCGTCACGCCCGAGACGGCCATCCAGAACGTAGTGGTGGGCAACAACCACGTCTTCCAGTCCATTACCGACAACTACGCCAGCAAGCAAATCGCGTCTCTCGCCGGCCAAGCTAGCGTCGCCATCGTTTTCGTGAACTCGGACAGCGGGGAGGGGTACTTGGCACCAGATGGCAACGAAGGCGACCGCAACAACCTTACCTTCTGGCAAGGTGGAGATGTACTGATCAGGAACGTTTCTGCCATTTGCAACAACACCATCCTCGTCATGCACACCGTCGGACCTGTTTTGATTGGCGACTATGCCAAGAACCCGAACATTACCGCCATCCTTTGGGCTGGACTTCCTGGTGAACAGTCTGGCAACGCCATCGCCGACGTTTTGTACGGTCGTGTCAACCCTGGGGCCAAGCTACCTTTCACTATGGCGGCGAAGCGAGAAGATTATGGCACCGACGTCCTCTACAAGCCCAATGAAGGGATGAACGCTCCTCAACAGGACTTCACCGAGGGTGTGTTCATCGACTACCGATCATTCGACCGTTCAGGTATTCAGCCTGTGTACGAGTTCGGATTCGGTCTGAGTTATACCACCTTCAGCTACTCGAACTTGCAAATTAGCAAGACGAATGCTGGGCCTTATACGCCATCCAGCGGCATGACCCAAGCGGCGCCAATGCTCGGCAGCGTTGACAACAACACTGCAGACTACCTCTTCCCCGCCAACATAACCCGCCTGCCCCTGTTCATCTACCCATACATCAACACGACCGACCTGGCCGCCTCCGCGAATGGATCGGATTACAGTACTGCCTCCGTACCACCAGGGTCTCAAGACGGTTCTCCTCAGCCAATCCTCGCAGCTGGTGGATCACCAGGTGGGAACGCAGAGCTGTACGACGTCTTGTACCAAGTCAGCGCCACGATCACAAACACCGGCTCTGTCCCCGGGGAGGAAGTCCCGCAGGTAGTAAGTTTTATCCCGTTCGGACCCAAGTCAGGGTACAAGAGCTAATTGAATACAGTACATATCCCTGGGTGGACCCAACGATCCAAAGGTCGTTCTCCGAGGCTTCGAACGTCTATCCATCCAACCCAATCAACCCACCATCTTCCACGCTGACATCACCCGCCGTGACATCTCCAACTGGGACACGGGGGCACAGAATTGGGTCGTTTCGTCTTACCCCAAGACCGTATATGTGGGAAGTTCGTCGCGGAACCTGCCTCTGTCGCAAAGCCTGCCTTAGGATTTGGAAACTGAACAACGATCTTGAACGTACAGACAGACGGACGAAGGAGGGAAGGCTGTAATATCAAGCACGTACGTCATTGCATATGGAATGGGAGCGCCCTGATGTATTTGCAGTGGTGCTCGAAGGCTCTATTAATGGATACCGATATGATCAAGTAAAAGAGCTGGAATGAACTCATCAGGAGTATAAACTGTCACATGGAAGATCAAGCTGGTTCCCTGATCCCTTGAAGTCGCCGTTGATAGGGAGATGTCACGATCTTTACGAAAGAAGAAGGAATGCGAAATGAGTATGGAGGAGTTGTATATAGCGTCGCTTAGTGGAACTAGAAGAAAATAGAAGTAATTCCTCCTGGAACGCATTGAGTACCGAAGATATGTCAACGACCGTTACACAGAATGGAGATTGTTGTTTCGAGTTGAGAAGTACATAGCCTACCCCGTTGCTCCTTTCAACCTCAGTCAAGTATAACATGTCCCAAAGAAAATACGAAAATCGTCCGTTCCTTCTCAAGCCCCTTTACCCAGCGGTGGAGTGCACGAACGACTCTCAAACCTTACCTCCACCCGCGCCGACAACCCAAGCATTATCCCTAAATCAGAAACAAACATCAACGACCCCAAAGAGCCCACCGTCTAAGCCATGGCACCCACACATCGATCTCCTCAGCAGCCTCTCAACCATCGTCGGCATACATACATTCCCGGTATCAATCCACAGCCGCACTGTCCTCTCCTCCCCCTTTTCTCTCTTCTTCCTTCTCTCTAGCCCGTCTCTCTCCGGCCTTCTCCATCCTCCTTACCTTCCTTCTTTCCTGGCTAGCTTTCTCGCCTCAGCCCTCGTTTTCTTCTTTCACGGTTCCATTTTCCCATCATCGGATAAAATGCTACCATCCGACATGCCACGCCCCGGCCTTGAACTCGGTGATGTTCTGCTCCAGAGGGAGAGAACTGAGATGATTTGGGAAAGGGAAAGAGAAAGAAAAAGGGGAAGGAGAGGAAAGACCGCGGCGCACGCCATCGCAGCTCAGCTCGGCTTGGCTCCGCGGCAGGGCCTCGCTGAGTCGACTCTGATTATTCGGGTCCGCTGCGTGCTATGGCGGGTGTGAGCGGCAAAGATCTACCACTCCTTTCGCGGAGGTGGTCGATAGTCAGTCAACCTGGGAGGTGGGAGGTTCGGTGAGATGGACTGAGCATTTTTGATTGCTTCTTCGGGGTTATTTGGATTCGACTGTGGGTTTAGTAGCCGTTTCGGGGGCTCTGAATAACAGGGGAAGGAAGGGGTTGAGCGCGACATGTCAAAGGAGACCAGAGCGGAGGGAAGAAGGGAAAAGCGTGGGGTGCAGACTCGAAATATTGACCCTGGAAAAGCAGGCGGAGGCGGGAGGGATGATGGATCAGGGGCAAGAGGGGCAGAGAAAGGGCAGGATTGCCTGGGACTGGAATTAATTGGGGAGGCGTAGATCCGAGACTGGCATGATGATCTTGAGGTCGAGTTGACGGTAGAGATTATGTAGATGAACGGCCAATATCTGGAAAGTGTATCCATACCGAGGCTGGCTTGGGCTGGCGCGTTTGGTTGCAGATTGTGTTTCAAGATTCTCGAGAGAACTCTCACGTCGGATTGTCCTGTTGTGACACCCTCTTGGTAAGATCGGCCAAAAGCTCAAATCAACATGCCTTGCGGACACGAGCAAAAGAGAAACCTCAAACACGAAGGTCAAGGAGCTTGCGACTTGCATAGCAGTGTCAGGAGCTGAATAGGGCAAACGGTAAGGGAATGCTGAGAGCTTGTGTGAGGCTTGAAGAGGCCTGGGACCTCATGTAGGCGTGTCCCTCTTCACCGCAGCTTGTAGAAAACATTGGCAGGATAGCAGATTTTTGCTTCCTGTCGATTGTTCACAGGATTATAGCTTGAAATATTGTTAATCAAAGCAACGAATTCGCATTGCGAATATCCAGTGCCGGTGAGGTATCTGAGGTAGGTTATCAAACAGGGCTCGCTAGCCCTCGCTTAATTAGCGCACACATCAGCTTGACGGAATTCATTCGCTTGAGCCTCACCACGAACTCAGACCCCAACGTCAAAACCATTCCGTAAGCTCAATCACCACGTACTCGAGTTAGGAGCAGCGGTTCCACAACCCGCAAATATGGCTGCTCTCAACAAGATCGCGCCCAACAGCCCGTCGAGGCAGCACCCGTCCGAGCTGGAAAGCAGCATCGCCAATGCTCTCTACGACCTCGAGTCCAACATCCCTGATATGCGAAGTGCTCTGAGGCCATTGCAGTTTGTCTCTGCGCGTGAGGTGAGCTTGCTCGTGCCCTCGTGTTGCTACTGCACATATAACCCGTTGAGGAATTACACTCACTCCAGCCGGGAGTCTGGACACGAATACATTTGGACACTGTACTGATCTGAACATCCATACTGTAGCTAGAAGTCGGCCACGGCAAGAAAGCAATCGTCATCTTCGTCCCCGTTCCTCTCCTCCCAGGTTTCCACAAGGTTCAGCAACGGTACATTTTACCTTCCCAATCCCCACATACCCGGCACCACCTCTAACACTCTCCTCGCAGTCTCACCCGCGAGCTCGAGAAGAAATTCTCCGACCGCCACGTCCTGATCCTCGCCTCGCGCCGCATCCTTCCCCGTCCCAAACGCTCGAACCGCTCTCGCACGTCGCAGACGCAGAAACGGCCCCGCTCCCGCACCTTGACGGCCGTGCACGACGCCATCCTGACCGACCTGGTGTATCCCGTCGAGATTGTGGGCAAGCGGACCCGGACTCGCGAGGATGGGTCGAAGGTGTTGAAGGTCGTGCTGGACGAGAAGGAGAGGGGTGGGGTCGACTATCGGCTGGACACTTATTCGGAGGTCTATCGGAAGTTGACGGGGAGAGGTGTTGGGTTCGAGTTTCCGCAGGGTGGCCCGGCGGAGTATTAGAAGGTCGGCTTGGGTGATGTTGGGAGGCGAGGCGAGAACTGTGCTCCGGGAGTCTCGCTGTCGTGTGTGGATGTTGCTTCCTTACGGGTAGCAGCTTGTGGCGAGGTACAGCTATGGCTCGAACCGAAGCAGTCGTACAGCTCACATGACACAATTAATCACATCGAAGTTCTCCAACTTGTATCTTTTTGAGAACAGTGGCTCTAGGGGTATCATATTACAGACTCAAACGATGTGTCCAACGCGAATCACGCTCCAATAAGCCAATTCTCTCTTTTCCTTCTTCCCCGTGTCCGCCGTCCCGGCTTCGTCACCCGCAGTATCTGCCTCGTACTCGATCCGCACGAACATGGGAATCTCCAAGACGTCATCGTCCTCTTCCATCGCCTCACGAGTCTCCATTTCTCCCAGATTGCCAAAGTCTTTTGATGCGGGTTTCAAGCTCGGCGTGGTGATCTCAACAACGACAGTGCTCCAGTTCCTCCCCTTCTCCCACACCTTGCCCGCCTCGGCCTGTTTGTCGCCGTCGCCCGACTCACCGATCACCTTCTTTCCCCTTCCGTCCCGGGATGCAGACCCGCCGCCGTTCAACGCATCATCCCAGACGTCCGTGTTGGCGCCGACCTCGAATTGCGGGCACAAGATCGTAATCCTACTCTGGAATCTTCCAGGCGTGTAAGTCGGTGTGGCGAGCGTGATTTTGACGGGGTCGAACAATGGATTCGTCAGGGTGAGGAGGACTTGCAACGTGCGCGACTGGGGCACAGCTTCGAAATCGGTGGACGCCGGCTGGAGCGGCTTGAGCGTCATCCGAGGCACGTAGTTGAGCGCAACGAGTCGTATCCGAAAGCGCGTGCTCTGGACTTTGGCCTCGGGCTTCACGAGGATATGGCGACATGTCCGGCACCGTTTACTTCGCTTGGTGCGGAGCAGCGTTGCCACCGGCTTCACATCGTCCAGAAAGCGTACCGGGTGCGGTTGCGCGGACCGTTGCGCCTTGTCCGTCGTGCCGTCCAAGCCTAGCCGTTGCATTTTGCGGATCGCGTCGGCGTCTTCGGCCGGGTCGAAGACCTTCACGCCTTCTTCGGGCCCGTGGGCTTCCTGCATCGCTTTCGGTCTCGCTTTGGCGGTTTTGCTGTAGTTGCCGAGACCGGTGTACATGCTCATGATACGGGCGAGGGCGTTGGGAGAACTGTAGCCTTGTTCGCCGGACGGGGACATGAGCGGGTTTGTGGAAGGGTCGTTCAGTTGCGAGCTGTAGAAGGATTTGAGAGCGAAGAAGTGTTCGTCGGGAGTCATAGCTTTGCGGTTCTCCGGCACTTGCTCTTTGCTCTCACAGTCCTTCCCAAGATGCCTGACTGCTCGGGGCGATATCTGTGATATACGACCACCTCTCATCTTCTCAAGCTGTCCGCTAATGTTGTTGGGCTTGTCGAATTGCATCCCGATCTCGACGGAGCTCCAGCTGCAGTACGCACAAGCGAGAACCCACGGTCCCTGAAGAACACCTCCACTGTCTGTTTCGAGACTGTTGACGGATAGGGGCGCCGTGCAGATGGGGCAATTGAAACAATTACGCTGGCATCTGCGACCCGAATAAGCTAAGCTTCATCCGAGGACAGCGGGGAGACTCGTACCTACCTGTTACCCTCGCTCTTGACCATACTGCTGGGGACTTCGAAGAGGCAACTGGGACAGAACCAGCATAGGATTTCTTCTATTGTACATCTCGGGCAGCGGATCTCATGGCAATCTTCGCAATAGAGTAGATGTTCGAGTGGATATAAGGAGTAGTTGGCGCGTGGTGACCGCGGATCAAATGTCTTTTCCTCTCCCTCTTCCTCCCCCTCTTCGATTGCCCACGCATTGAGCTTCCGGTCTCGTGTTCCACTTCCAAGTTGCTGCGAGAAACGCTGGGAGCTGTCTGTCGGTACAGAAGTGCCTGTACAAGGACAGGAGATGTAGTTGTGAGGGTATTTGTGCGACATCTTCAATAAGGTGGGGTAGGAGGAACGCGAGACACGGTCAACGCGACGGAAGTGGACAGGGCGGCATCTTCCGTGTTGACATTCGTCATGAAATTCAAAATCGTAGTGGGTTGGTTCTTCCTCCGGTCAATGGACATTATTGTTCACAGAGCTCATATTATTCAATGAAAACTATACCTCTTCGGCCCTTCCTTCCAACCCTGGTAGCCCCGCGGCGGTTATTCGCCATTCGAGGCTATGCCATACAAGCTCCTGGAGCTCCTAGTCTGCAAGTCTTCAACCGCCATACCAAATATTTACAGAAAGAACGTGCAGCGTCAGACGTCGAAACGAGCAGAAAATTAGATTATCTGAAGGATGAAGTAGCGTCAAGGTTATGTGAACGGATACTTGTATGACTGCTTTCTCGTATACTTCCGGCCGTGCTCGAAGAGAGCTGTAGAGCACAATTGCTCATTGTCCGAATGCCAGGATATCAAACGCAACTTCCCACACGTCCTTGACCTTGGCGCCAACTCTTGTAATATAGCAAGAGCCCTCACCCGTCCAGACCCGGATCCAGATCCCAATAAGCCCGATTCAACCCCGTTAGCAAGCCGCATCACCCATCTCACAGCGGTGGACTCCTCATCTACACTTCTCCATCGAGACGCCAAGCTGCCCTTCAACAAAGATATCGATCTTACTCGCCAAGTCGTACAGGATGAAGAATTCCTCCTCTTCCCGGTTGACACCTTCGACGCCGTACTGTCTTCCCTTTCGCTCCACTGGATCAACAACCTTCCTTCCGTCCTCTCACAAATAAATCATGTCCTCAAACCCGATGCACCGTTCATAGGGGTCATGTTCGGCGGAGACACTCTTTTCGAGCTTCGCACCTCGTTGCAGTTGGCGGAGCTTGAGAGGAGAGGAGGCGTTTCGCCACGCGTGTCGCCTCTGGCCGACGTACGGGACATGGGTGGTCTGCTCGGCAAGGCGGGATTCAAGATGTTGACCGTAGACGTAGACGACATCATTGTCGATTACCCTTCAACGTTCGCCCTGATGACGGACCTGCAGGCGATGGGCGAGTCAAGCGCCGTACTGGGCAGAGAGATGGGCGGAATACAGAGGGGTGTGCTGCTGGCAAGCGACGCGATATATAGAGAATTGCACGGAAACGAGGACGGCACCATTCCGGCGACGTTTCGCATGATATATATGATCGGCTGGAAGGAAGGACAGGGCCAGCCAACGCCGCTCCCAAGGGGAAGCGGGCAGGTGAATATAAAGGAGATTCTTGAAGGAGGTGGTATCAAAACGGACTAAGGTTGTGAGGATATTGAGATCCGCCCAAGGAACATATCAAACCGAATGGCTTGCGTCCAGAAACCGGTTTGTTTCTGAACGTGTCTTCTCAAAAGCTGCACTCTAATTTCCGAAAGTAATGGTTCGCGCTTTATGATTCCCCATGCAACACGCCCAATCGATGAGACGCCATGAGCACGAAATGACGGCATTTCCGGTTCCAGCAGCAGATTATACCGTTCGTCGATCTGTCATAACCCTCACGATGCTCCCCGGACCTGCGATTTCCACCAGTTTCTCATGCCAGCTCAACAGGACACTCATTGATTGACCACCTCCTTCTCCGCCCCCTCTGGAATGAATCTGTGAAAAGCCGGTGGTTTGTGGTGATAATGACTTGGTCGATGCGTTCGACGGTTGTGATGTATGGGACATGCCTTTGTATCTATAGAGTCCGTTAACACCAACCCCTAACATGCATATGCGCCGTAGACTCCAACTCCCGAGACCTCTGATTTAGGGAAGATGCGTAATGACAAGGCGATGCTACAAAGGACTGGTGACGTACAAGTACTTCATCAGCACATCCAGACTGTCCATCCCCCCTTCCGATTTGTATATCCGGCCGAGCATCGGCGACATATCGGACTGCTTGATCGACTGGAGTATCTCCACGACCGTCGCTAAGTGAACTTCCTACATAGCAGCATGTCAGCCCCAAATATCCGTCGACCCATCCAACCATCTCGTAACCGGTGCCGGTATCTGCATCCCACAGCTTCCCGCCGCCAGTCCCAGAATATCGGTCTCATACCTTCGCCCTCTCGTCCCCACCATACGGCGCATTCTCCAACGCCCCTCTCAACGCGCCCTCCGTATCCCCCCCCCTCAGCAACTGACGGATCTGGGTCGCGAGGCTTTGCACATCCGCAGCGGAGACGTGTGCGACGGGCGGAGCAAGCGTGGAGATGTCGAAGTTGGCGGAGGATTCGGGGTCGAGGAGGTCGATATTTATGGTCCGCCAGTTTATTTCGGGTGCCATTGTCTTGGGTGAGGATAAGTATTCGGAGCTGTGGGCGGGAGTCTGTCGTGTAACGCTTTCTTCTGGTGATTAGTGGTGGTGAAACTGGTGATTAGTGGCGGTGGGTGGGGTGGAATTGGTTGGTTGACGGCTGCTGACGTTGCGAGCTATGTTGAGTGGTGACGGCGGAGCTACAAAGGGCGGTCTTGGCACATGTTCAGCGATTTGATAATGTATAATTTCTATGAACGTACACTGCACCACTGTTTGTACATTATTATCTAGCGGCGCTACCATACACGTCCCGATATCAAAGGCATAGCTATTTGGTAGTCCACAAGAATCGTCCACGGTGTGCGAGCGGAGCTTCAATCCACGAAGCCACCTGCACAATGAGGCGGATAGAAGCAGACTCGGATGAGAGGTCGTCTCTTACCTCAAGTTTGGACTTTGGTGATCTACGACGACATAGACGACATAGCTGCGCTTCCCAAACTCGACTTCTAATGATTCATCACTGTACAGCTATCGATGCAGGTGGCGGCGATGTTTTGACGGATCATAAACGGTTCCCGGTCTTCAACGGAGTTCCCATATGCGGCACCGCCATCTCAATCGTGGAGGCAGACGATGAGCTTGCCGGCTAATATGGTCTTGGCCGGCAGCAGGATTGCAGGATCGAAGACACAGCGACTTTTGATTTCGGGGGCAACATTGCATGTCTATCGTGAGGTCGCTGCAGTGGTGGCTGCTGTATCTCATATCGTTTGAACCCATCGCCTGTACACCAGATCGAACAGAATGAACTTCGAGTCGAATCTCGAGTCGAATCGGAGGTCTGTCTCGATTATGCAGTCCTTCTCGAGAAGAGAACATGTCCCGCAATAGCACTCGGCGCGTTTGAGACCTACACGCATCGGAGAGGGATTGGTTTACCCATGGTATCCTCCGCATGTTGACGAGTTACACTCATCGATATCCCAGGGCTGGTGACCTATCCTCGACAGTCCAGGTGAGTACAAAGATCTACACCAGCTGCGGCTCCTACCCAGAAGTGAGGCACAGGGGCAAGCCATGATCTGTACGAAACGTATGACCTGAGGAATGAATGACCGCACTACCTCAGGCTCGATCATCTCCGTGTCAGATGGCAGGATGAGAGTACCAATCACTGGCAGATCTATCAATCTCCACCGGACCAGATCGTGAGGCCACAGATCAGTAAATGATGGGAAATAAAAGCCCGGTAGCGATAAAAGCCCGGTAGCGACGAGTCGCATAGATCGTTGCTACGCCACTCGTTCACAAACAGCCCGCAGGATGCAAGATATATGTACCTTACTGTTGGTCGTCGTTCTCCATGATCGCATAAAAGAAAACATCAGATCTCCGCCACGTGCGAAAATCAAAACCGCCGGCAATCGAACCATGTGCATCCTGGAGTTCTGTCGTTGCCGCTCGGCTGATTGGAAAGTCAAAAGACAGTTGCTGTATCCGGGTGCATGCATGCCGGTCTGCAAGCCAAGGAACTTGACCTGTCAAACCGTTCGTCCCTAAGGTATTTACCCCAGATATCGCCAATACCGTAGCTCATTTAAAGCCCGTCGCATCTCGTCTCTCCTTGGTATGTTGAGACGTCCTTTCCAAGCCACCGCGCAGCAGTTTGCACTTCGCCTACTGTACTTCGTACCTTATCGTGTCTCATATCGATCCTGTACGATTTTTCCGGGAGCATACGAAGTACTCTCAGGAGATATGTCTCGGGTATGCATCGTTCGGTAGCATTCAAACTGTGTGCAAAACGGAAGTGAATAATGAGATCATCCAAGGTTTCCCTCCAGTACCGGTCCAACGGGTAGTACATTAGTCCCGAATCGAGTGCCAAGACAGGCGTTCGCTCAATCATCCCAGCTTCGGCTTCTCAGCCCCGGAGAGCTGGCGCTGAGTCTATCCCACTCGGGACACGGCCTGCCGGTTCCGAGATGACCATCGGGGAGGTTACTGGATTCGCTGAGCATCATTTCATATGGAGTGTCGCAGGATCGAAATCAGCGAAATCTCTGAGACATGCTGCAAACTCTCACTATTGCAACGTTCGTCCCCTTGCCGCCGGACGGGATCCTTCGCCTACTTTAGTCGGAATTGCCGTGCGTTCATCTGCCCAATGGGGAGATCACTTGACTTTTCAAGCATCAGGAATCCTTAACAAGCCACAGCAGGACGTCAACTTTTGTTTCCCGGGTACATTAGATTAGTCGTAGGGTGATATAAGTGTGTCACAGTTGCCCTTTTGCGGCCAGCAATCAGAGTGTTGCGCTTGAGTGATGTGCGGCTATGAGGCCTTAGCATACTTCGTAGGTAATCCCTCATCTGAGCCCGCCCGCCTTGATGGAGTTCAAGTAGGCTAATTCGCACTTGAGGCGCTGCGCATAGTAAGTCGCATATAACAAAGGGGGCCGGACCCGGGGCGAAAAGACGATGCCTCGTACGAAGTACTTCATCCTTGTTCGCACGTGTGTAATCGTACATCCATTCCGTTATTTGTACGACCCCGGACCACGAAAGGGAGCTCTTATGTGCGATGATCTGAACTTCTGATGTCGTGTCCTCGCCGAACTCCCCATCAGTTGAAACGAAAACCAGAGTAAAGCGGTTGGAAAACCGAAACATACAGACAGCCTTCTCGTAGCCTCAAGCCACGCCGATCCTAACAAGTTATAAATATAATACTCTTGCCTTGTTTCCATTTTTCAGGTACGGCGTTTTTCAGCAACGCATATGTACATAGCCCCGAATCCGGACATGAGCTTACCTTACCGTACCGTACCGATCGGCTGGAACCCAAAAAACAAGAGGCAGACCCCGAACCACGGATTGGGGTGGACTGACAACGCCAGATCAACAATCAGCCTCAGCGCCGGGAAAAATGTACGTTAGATTCATGTGAGATGAGTTGAGATGGCTGCAGCAGTAGCAGGGTTCTTTGCAGCCTAGCTCACCGCGGATGCTCTCCCGACATGAGTCCCTTTCTTCTAGTGTCTTTCTAGCTCTGATTACCCGGCATTGCTCGTACTGGACTTGTGTACTCCGTATGATATCAGACTTGAAGCACGTAAGAAATGTAATTGACTCATCGTCATGGTCATGTATCAGCAATAGTAACCAATCTCGAATGATAGTGATGAGACTCGGTTAAGCCTGAGAGGGAGCAGTGCGCCTGAATGATGATGATGATAAACGCCTCGCAGGGCAGCAGTGAGGCTTGATGAGAGTGACGATCAGTATGACAAGGAATAGGAAAGTGACGCAAGCATGGCAGGCCAGGGTAGAGCCCAGTGTGGTGACACTTGTCCCAGGATGCGGCTCCAGTAAGGTCACTCAGCAGCAACAGGTGTAATCTTCTGGCTGCCGTTGGATAACCCGTGGCATGTAACCTTGTGCCAATCCTCGTAAGATGAGTTTTCTTTTCTCCCTGTCGTAACTATCTTACGTAGACTTACAGTACCTCGTAAGCCTTCCATACCTAAGAATCAAGTGTATCTTGATAGCGTCTTTGGGCATCCAAGAAGATCCTTTCCTCCGTAAATACGTGTTCCCATGCAGGACCATCTAAGTATATCGTCTGCTCGCTGGCTGCCTGGAGTCTGAATGTAAGTATTACACGTATAAGGGTTGCATCAGTAAAGTACGTACAGTAAGTGAGTCCTCGTACTGTAACCTTGTAAGCAAAAGTCAGGTCACGTAATATGCGCCGCTGGTTCTCCTGCAGGAACCAAACAAGGGGGAAAAGATGGACAGGGTCTCGTCAATCCCGAGAACTCGTTTTGTGGCCGCCCCAGACCATGCAGCGGACCGGGACAGGTAACTTAATTTGCTTTTTTCTTTTTCTCTTTTTCTCTTTTTAGAATTTCTCGCTGGCGAGAGACAGACCAAATGAAAGAGAAGCGGACCCCAAGAACTCAAACATACCATGATGCGTCTTCTATTATCTTCCTTTCTTTTGATGCCCAAGGGGTCCAGCTGTTCTTATTCCTACTGTATGTAGTTCGAAGGGGGCGAGAAAGATAAAGGTAATTAGGGTATAGGTACGGAGTACAGGAGGTGGTACCCTACTAAGTACCTAACATTAGCTCCCCCTGGCCCCCGAAACTTGACCACATGGCACTTGGATCCCCTAATGTAAGGTAAGGTGCCCTATCCTTGCATCCCCGTCCCCGGTCCTAGACTGGTTAAAGAAGGATGGAAAAATAAATAATAATAAATAATAATATAAAATAATAATTTATAGGATAAAGCAAATTATTATTACCTAAATGCTCCCGTCAAATCCTGTGTCAGATCTGGGTTACTTTAGGGTACCGTTCTCTGCCTCACCAACGGGAATGAAGCCTTAGCTTCTGTACGCATTGCTTCCAGCTTGTCTCTCGGATATACAGGTAGAAATTAGTGACAGTACCATGGTCCGATATGGGTCAATCATCGTACATCCCTCCTAGTAAGTGTGTAGTGCCTTACGGTACCTTACCTATAGTAGTCGAGTTAGTAGCGATGATCACCACTAAGGTACCTTGCAGTATGAACCAATCCCAACTGTGAGGTGTGAGAGAAGGACCAGGAGAAGGAGTAGGAGTAGGTACTGTAGCTAAGGAAGGAGGAAGGAGTCTTCCGGTACCAGGCGTTATCTACTGTAACAAGATGTACTGCAAGGTAAGGTCCCTAAGGTAAAGGTCCCTACCTAACAGATCAGGGCATCGATATCGATCAATCAATCTCATCCTGTCCAGGGGGGGTTTACCGGCAATGCCTATATCCTTCCGTCGGGTCCCAACTCACTTTCTTTTGATTCAGGGACCTTCTCAAAGTCACTTTTCTTCTCTTCTCTTCTCTTCCGGTGTGAGTTGTTTCCTTTTCATTTGCTTTGCGATACATCTCTTTACACCTACCTTGCATACCTTACCTACCTGAACCCACCTCGGCTTGCATTTGTCAACACGTCGGACGTATCCCTTTCTTGTACAATCTACTCTACCTTACCTTTCTCCGACCCTCTCTAAAGCGACCTGTCGTCAGACTCGTCTGTCTGGAACAACGGTCAACCTGGACATCCAATTTCCCCGAGCACGCCTTATCGCCCTCTCGCCCTCTCACCCTCGCCGCATTCCTCAGGGATTAAAAGAGGCCTCTCCTCCACGCACACGTCAGAAGCAGTCAGCTCTCAGCGACCACACACATCAGCCCCATCTGCACCTGTGTTTGTGAATCACAGCTCTGACACGAAGAAGGGCTATTCTAGGCATAAGCACAGCCCTAGCCGTGTGAGTCAGCTCTCGTTGTCCATGGATATATATCAACCAAGAGAAGCCGTCTTTCGGATTCTTTTCTCTCATCAGTATCTTCCGCTCATCCTTCCCAGACTTCTACAGAACCTTTTCATGATCTTCAGAGATATCGCTCTACCAAACATGGGCCGAGGAGCATACGATACCACCGGAGTACCCAAACCGAAACCGCCGCCACCCAAGAGAGGGCAGCAATGACACCAGTACCTTCAAACATTTCGCGGACAATCATGCGGCTGTCAAGACCCTTCCACTTTGGACAGAGCGGCACGAATCACAATTCGTGGTCACACCATGACCATAATGACTCCTTCTGTCGGCTGTTGATGAGCAGATTGTCGCGAAACGTAAGTGTCAATTTCGGCAATAATTAGATCTTGACCCCCTGGCTAACGTGCATTAGTCTGTGATTTACATTACACCCTCCCATAGATTGTAATACCACCTGCGTCGGATTCCACTGTACCAACACCTTTCGTTTTGGAGCGACCTCTTTTGCGACCTGAGCGATATTCCTGTTTTCCACCGCATCGACTTTGCATTCCCTTCGCGACGATTCTCCTTACATCCGGCATCGGCACATCAAAAGTTTACACTCGGCGTTCAACATATAGAATCAGGCAGACGGGCAACCGGGGGATACCACATATAGATCATTTCATTTCATTTCGACCTTTATCGACACTCGCTCTCTTCCTGCATGAGGTGTTGGGATCTGTACAATTAGCTGGCTGCAAGGGCCGGACACCATCTTCGCTTCTGGACCGGATTATGGGCTTTGCGATCGAGAGCCCTCTGTGCGACTCGACGCCCACGGTATCGTCCAGGCTTCTAGCGATTGGCTCTGGACGGGGCTGGAAGCAGACAGGTATCAGTTCTGTGCTTCGCAGTGTGGTGGGTTTGTGGCCTGCTCAGAGGCTTGTATTACGAAGGACTTCTTGAGTTCTGTCAGCTAGTTATTTATATCACTTACTTTCTGTCATCATTCTCGTCATCTTCTTCATCGTTACCCATTCGGTGGATGATGAGCAAGCCGGACTCGGTGGCTTAGGAAGTGAGCTTCGATCCTAATATCCATTGCCTACTTTGACCCATTCGGCGAATCCAGAGTCTCTACATCTGCCTTCTAACGATATGGTACCCCCACTCAGCATCCAGCCAGGGCCCGAGTATGGAGATCAATCTAATCAGCCTGGATCCTTGGCATTTTTTTCAGATTTGACTCAGTAGTGTTAGCGGCGCGGATTTAAGACGAATCGAGCTAGTCCTGAAGCAGCTACCCGTCGTCATCGGCACCGAGATCTTGGAGCCATCTTCTCTACTTCACCTTACCTCAGATACCTCAACTCGTACGACGAACGTAAGGTCAGAACTAGTCCTATAACCTACAAGCTCATAGCAATACCTCCCACGACCTCTACCGGGATACTGAAGAAATTGCCGACCTACCATAGCATTTTGAGCCTCGTGTCACCGTAGCATCACGGCCGCCTGGTCTGCCTGCTGCATGCGACCATATATCCGGGAAGCGCAATAACGCACAAGACGAGCACTTGGCCAGAGCCTCCTCAGGCTACTCTACCTATGGCGGACTCGGTATCGGCGGCTCCGAAACCAAGTAGTAGTGTCAAGCTCGTGTTGCTCGGCGAGGCTGCCGTTGGAAAGGTACGACGCTCTCGGGTTCAAGCGGCAAAAACCCCCCCTTTCACATGGAAGGCTTAACTGAGTGAGGGGTGCAAACAGTCCTCGCTCGTCTTACGGTTTGTCAACAATGATTTCCAAGAGAACAAGGAGCCAACGATAGGAGGTAAGTTTACCCTACCAGTGCTATTCTTCGGTCTCCCATGTTTGGCCTTCCAAGATACGCCAAAAGCCGAGGAGGCTGATTCCCCATTCCAAAGCCGCTTTCCTCACCCAGAAATGTAACCTACCTTCACGGACGATCAAGTTCGAAATATGGGACACCGCAGGGCAAGAACGGTTCGCGTCCCTGGCCCCAATGTACTACCGCAACGCGCAGTCGGCGCTGGTCGTCTACGACCTAACGAAGCCAACCTCCCTGACAAAGGCCAAGCACTGGGTGGCGGAACTCCAGCGGCAGGCCAGTCCGGGCATCGTGATCGCGCTGGTCGGCAATAAGCTGGACCTGACCAACGACGGTAGCCCCGATAGCCACGGGTTGGCAGGAGACACCGAAGAGGATGGCGCCAGCGATGGGGAGACCGGGCCGCTGGGCGGTGGCGAAGAGGATGGTGACGGAGGGGACGCGAGGAAAGTGAGCACAAAGGAAGCGAAAGATTACGCCGAGGAAGAGGGACTTCTGTTCTTCGAAACGAGCGCCAAGACGGGCGTGAATGTGTCGGAAGTGTTTACCGCCATTGCGAATGCGATTCCGGAAACGTCGTTGAAGAACGCGAGAGGGGCTGGCGGTGCAGGTGGGGGACAGGCGGCACTAGGGGCGGGCAGAGGCGAGTCGGATCCGTCAAGGGTGAATTTGACGGGGCCGAGAGGCGATGGGGGTCCAAAGGAGGGGTGCGCATGCTAAGGGTCTAGATTGAGGTTGAGAGGACTCGGTGGGTTTCCGTGGGGATATCTTAGTAAAGATCAGCTGACAGGACGATATAGAGTATGATCCTTGAGGGCAGATCTTTCTTTCATACAGTATCTATATTACTTATTCTCTTCATTTAGTTTCTCTTCCATCCCTTTACTACAACCTTGCAGATTCTGCCTTTTAGTAGTGGGAGACTAACACGTCAGAGATGGTACGAGCTGGAAAAGATCTCTAAATCTTCGAGCGCACAAGACGAACAGGTGAGAAACATCCCGAGGGAAACGAGAGATGGAAAAATGCCAAGGAGGTTCCAGCAATCTCGTATCATTTGACCCCTTCTCCAAGTGGTTACCGCCAACTTCTCTCAACACCAAGCTCGCCTTTTACTTGTCCGTGGAAACGACGGACTCCTTGCGATCAATCAACTTACCCATACCCCTCAACTCCCAGTTGCCGGCAAGCAGACTGCCGCCTCCAAAGCAGCAAAGGCAACCACCACCACGTAGAACCACCGTCGAGAAACCCACTCCACTCCACTCCAATCTTGCCCCGCACGGCCCCACCTCCTGCATCATCTCCTCCAACCCACTTCTCCTCCTCCTCCTCCTCATCCTCCTCCTGCTCTCTCACTCACAGCACTACAGAAAATCCGTATCTCACCTCCTCATCCCGCCCATTCTTCTCCTTTTTCTCCCCATCTCCATTCGCACCACCAACCCACCCATCGCTATACCCACAGCAACCGCTGACCGTCGAGAGAGTACCCGACGCTCTCGACCCTCCAGATAAGCGACTTACCTATCTGCGGTGGTCTTCCCTCTTAAGTTAGAAATAAATACGGCATTTTACAGATGGAGTTGAAGCCGGGTCTGGCTTGATGGCTATATTGAGTGTTGGGTCTATGAGGTTTGGGAGGGTTGGTTTGGGGGTTGTTGATGAATTCGTAGGTGAAGAAATGAGAGGAGGGGATTTCTTATGCATACATATGCCTGCAATTTGCGGTACAAGGGACGGCGAGCGGAGAGGACGATCAGAAAGGGATGGGAGGTAGGCAATCGATGTGAGCACGATGACGATGCGCGTGGATTTTGGGATTAGGAATGGTGGTCGTCAGTCACTGTCCTACAAGGCACTGGACACTTGGAGGTTGCTGTGCGCGCGGGTGCTGATGTCTCTATTGGCATGTTGAATGAACACCTATCTTACGCTTGCTTCTAAGAATGACCTGGGGAGCAGATGTACAGTATCAATGTAGGGTTTCCGAGGATGCGTTTGTGTTTCTGACTTGCTTTCGATTGGGGAACAAGGCAGCGTATATATGGACACGATGTTAGGGACTGAGCCGACTATTGGGTCGGATTCCGGGTGATTTGTGATACTGGAATCGCCATTGCGCATTGCGGTGTCTATGTCTAGCGATGTAACAGAGGAGGTTTGGCAAGTACAAAGTGCTATGATGTTTTGAACAAGTCAGGATGGTACATGGGGCTCTGGGAGAGCCGGTGGCAAAGACTCTCACAGGCCAGGCATGCCGATGACGGGCCTCATGGAAGGTATAGCGCGGGGGAGGAAGTAGACGGCGAAAATGGCGAGGAAGGCGACGAGTAGACCAGTGAACTGTTTCCAAAAGTCAGCGCTTGATGTAGAGTATAAGGTGTTGAATGGTGCCTGTTTCGAAGATCAAGAAGTGAAGTGCTTGCCTTTTCAAACCAAGTATGGAAATATGCTGCGGTCATGAGTAACATCCACCAAGACAAGCCCGCCACGATCAACGGTGCATTGACACCTCCACTGCCACTGCCCTGCTTCTCCTGCTCATCTGCATTATCAACGTCTCCAACATCCCCGACCGTCTGCATCTCCAGTGCTGCACTCGTCACTCCGCTATTCTTTCCCGCCACAAGCCTCTCCTCCCTCAATCCCGCATGTCTCAAGATGACCGGTAAAATCTCCATCCACAAAAAACCGCTACCCAGGACGAGCAGAAACACGTGGCCGCTGATATCGTGCCCTCCCGCCCACTGCCCGCCCACCGCCTTACACGCCGCGTGCGTCAACAATTTCCTCGTATCCGTCATCTCCGCCCTCGCCTCGGGGTCCGCAAGCAACTCGCACTGCCCCCCCGTCAACCTGAAACCGCGATCAATGATCGGGGGCCCGAAGAACCACTGCGTGACGACCATCCACCACAACGTCAGGAGTCCCCATCGCAGCGTGGCCTGCACTCTCCTCGGCGTCAGCACCAAACTCCGAGCCGGCCCGGTCGACGGGTGCGCGAAGAGGAAGACGAAGAAGGCGAGCGTGGTCCAGAACCAGCCGATCTTGACGAAGAAGACGTTGAACAGGTTGCGTTTCTTCGCGAAATACGAGGGGGCCAAGGCGGCCGGGTGGGATTGCGTCGTGGGGTTGTACGGCGCCGACCGTGCGGAGGGGTTGAGGAGGGAGAAGAGCGAGCCGATGACGAGGGTTGCGGGGTAGATTGACAGAAGGATGGCTTCGAGTTGGGTGGGGAGGAAGGGAACCCGTGATGAGATTTTATTTTTGCTGTGCTGGTGAGAGCGTGGTTGGACGGTAGTGAGGTTAGATTTCTCGTTGGGATTGCCGGCCGCGAAGGCGCCGTTGCGGCGCGTTGGTATTGAGGGGGATGACATTGTGAAGCGAAGAGGTCTGTAGAAGAACTTGTACCGTTACAGCAGCATATCGAGCCGGTCGTTTACCGTGTTGTGAGTTGTAGGTTCGTGGGTTGATTGATTGATTGATTGATTGATTCTTACTCCGTTCCAGCCAATTAGGCCATGCGGGTGTGACTAATCATGCGTTATGCGCATTTATGTACGGGTTATGCAGGTTATGCAGAGCATACTCCTCTGC
>JAABUY010000293.1_pt1 | contig 95271 bp, 79 predicted proteins | sample 5560271 | NCBI WGS metagenome assembly JAABUY01 (sample SAMN10711886, study PRJNA513374) | rock metagenome | isolation source: Antarctica rocks | place: Antarctica: Victoria Land, University Valley | reverse complement strand
ACAACACAAACCCCCCCCCCCCCCCCACACCAACCACCCCCCCCCCCCCCCCCCCCCCCAAAAAAAGAGCAGAGCACAGAATACACCTCCCAAACAGAGCATTTAGCGAACAATACCCCAATGTCACGTTCCTAGACGAACCACCACCTCCCGGAAATCACGTTTGCCCAGGATTCAGTTGGCGACGCGATATCCATCCCAGCACACATATCGGACGGACGGACGGGAGGGATGGATATCTGGATCTTGTTGACGAAGAATGAGGCTGGCTACAAGGTATGAAAGATTCGTCGACGACATGGAAGGCTGGCTGGTATGAATGAGGTATGAGGATGTGGTCAGCGATCAGCTCGCAGCTCTGACGACGTCCAGCCTCGATCTTCCGGTCTCGACCTTCGTCTTGCACGCACTCCTCATCATAGAGCAGAACTATAATACCATTTAATTCGCTACCATCACTGTATTTCCCCCTCTGTCACGTCATCTGAGGAGTTACGACAGTAAAGTCTCGCCTCGAGTTTCTTTCCCTGCGAGGATTTTGAGGTGCATACGATAATATGGGGTGGGGAGGGGGGATTGGGATTGGGATTTGGTGAGATTTGGGCAGATATGATGGTTGAATATCTGAATATATTGTGGGAGACGGAAGGTTATTGGTGTTGTTGTTCAGTTGTTTCATATAACTAGCCGTTTTATTCATATACTTCAATCTTTCACCATTTCTCGACGCCGGGCCTGATGTCAAGCTCCCATGTAAAAGCCGTGTTGGGCTGTGTGTGGAGATGCCAGTACGCGTCCGCGATCTGTGTCGCCGTGATTGGAATTAGCAAACCATCTAGTAAACCTTCAATCCTCACTAGTCCCTCTCCCACAGCTAAGCTGCCCATATCTGAAGTAGCAAAAGGAAGAAGCACTCACAGCAACGGGATCAATCTTTCCCCCCTCCCCCATATCCCACCCCTTGGTGCCCGGGGTGTCAATCACCCCATCCACAACCACATGCGCGACATGCACCCCCCTCGGACCCATCTCCCTAGCCAAACTCTGCGCCATGGCGCGAAGGGCGAATTTCATCGTCGCAAAGGCGGCGAAGAGCGCGGAACCCTTGACCGAGGCGGTGGCGCCGGTGAAGATGAGGGTTGGTGGGTGGGCGTCTGCGTTGGTGGATGCTGCGAGGAGAGGAGGGAGGGTGACTTGGGAGAAGTTGAAGGCGCCTTTGCTGTGGGGTTTGGGAGGGACGTTAGTTTTAGCTCCACTAGAATATTGGTATGCACGTACGGGGGAGGTATCTAGAAGGATGAGGGCACCCACACAGTCCCAGCATAACTCGCATCCAACGCCTCCTCCGTCAATTCGAGAAATGGCTTCCTCACAAACGGCCCACTCGCATTGAAAACCGCCGCTTGGAGTCGTACATCTCTCCCCCACACCTCCTTGACCTTCTCCGCCATCGCCTTCAGGCTGGCGGAGTCCGACACATCCGTCGATATCCCGATAGCCGTTCCACCACTCTTATTGATCTCAGCGACTATGGGGTCGTAGGTGGAGGGGCTGCGTGAGAGGAGTACGACGGGGTAGGTTTGGGCGAATTTACGGGCGACGGCGGCGCCGGTCTGGGGGGGTGGAAGGTCAGCTTGTTTGTCGCGGCATGATGAGGGGTGTGGAGGGGCGTACTCCGGGGCCTACGCCGGCTATGATGGCGAAGGGTTTGGACATGGTGCTGAGGTTGGATGCGACGGAGAATAGTCGGGAGGTGGCGTTCATGGGGTTGCGGAGGAGAGCGGAGATGGAAGTGGATGGCCGCTGTTGTATATAGTTGTGGAGAACAGAATTATTCAGCCATTGAGAAGTTGAGTAATCAATGTCGAGGACCTATGCTCGAAGTGTCATCTCATTGTCCTGTTGAGGTTCCTTCGGCTTCTCGGGCCTGGAATTGGTCAGACCGTGAGTAGCTTGACTTGGACTGGGTATCTGCTAAGTCGACTCTTTGGGGTCAATCATGATTTCTCAGATCGCGCGTGGCTATTGCAATGTTGAGAGAAGACCTTGGTCTGTTCATTATATGATCCTCGCTTAAGAAGAATGGTTGTATTCCTATGTACAAGACGCCATGATAACCGCGACCACTTGCACTCTGCCACAACGAAAACGCAACAATCCCCGGCCCCTGTCTAGGCAATCTGAATCCTTCATTTCTTCACGGGAAAACCACCTTCCCTCTCCAACCAATCACCAAAACTCATTAACCCCGGATTCATGCTCTTCAAATTTGGTATATCGACTTTGTAGCCCTCTTCATCAAACCACCTGAACATCACATTGATCTCCGTCAACATCCATTTCATCAACCGCCCCACGAACTCGTATGTAGTCGGCAATTCGTAGCCTTGCTTCTCCCTGAAAACCTGCTGTAGCTCCTTCATCGTCAGCTCATCACCTGCCAGGCTGATGGCTTTCCGCTTATATTCCGGACTATCGGGTTGCAGGAAGGCTTGGGCAGCGAAGAAGCCAATGTCCGAGGTGGCGACGAAGGCGAGCTTTCGCGAAGGCCGAAGCCCGACTTGGATGATCGTTGCGAAGCCCTTGCCCATGAAGTCGGGCGTCAGAGTATCCATGAATGCTGTTGGGCGCAGTATTGTCCAAGTCATTTTCCCCTCCGCCTTCTCTTTCAAGTACAGTTCGATGTAATGTTTGCTGGCGAAGTGAGGTACAAATGTTGGGTTTGTGTCGGATTTCTCGCCGTGTCTATCGACCGAAGTATAGACGAACACTGTGGTAAACGTCAGTAATCAGTGTCAGATAGATAGGAGAGGTTTTGCAAAGCAAGCCGGGAGACTCGCAGATAGGCCGAAAATACAACTTGCGCCCAGAACATATTGCATAGCTCAGGACTGGGCCAGGTCATGGCTAATTGGCATTGGAAGCGCATACCTTGAACATCATTGGCGACGGCACCATCAACCATATCCTTTCCCTGCTTCACCTCTCTGTCTTGCGTAGTGCTATTCTGAGCCGGTAGCAGCACACAAAAGACGCCCCATATCTTTTCCCCATTGGTAGCTTCAAGAGCTGCATTGAAGACCGCCGGTACGTCGTCGAGGTCACCCTTGATGAGCTTGATGGTAGACGATTTGGCAGCGAGTGATTTCGCAGAGGCAGATTCCGGGTTCCGCGTAAGGGCAAGGATGGTGAAGGAGTCTTTCGAGGAAGAGGCAAGGATGGTACTGATGAGCTTTTTACCTTGCTTTCCGGTTGCGCCGAGCACAAGAAGAGGCTTAGGATTGGTCATGGTTTCGCAATTGGTGCCTTGAGGGGAAAGACTTGTTGGGAATGAAGCTGCGTTCGATCTGCGCGACCATCTCTTCTATAATATACCTTATGGTTGAGGGGATCCCGCGTAAAGCACTCGGCAATGCTGATCAAGAACGAATCTTGCAACGTTCAAGGTTGGCTCCATCAGGACGGTTGAGTAAGCTTCTATCCCTCGGATCTCTTCCTTCGCTGTAGCCGACAGCTAGGACTGGACTGGTAGCAATGTCACCGAGTGCGCTAGGTTGAATAAGAAGCAGACGGCGCATTGCTCGCATCTCGATGTTCAGTAAAACAAATGCCGACAGATGGTCTTATCCCCTAAAGTACTGGCTTACTAACGATCACGCTTAGGGCAAGGGTTCTCTCGCCTGAGTATCTTCGCGAGATGCAGCGGCTTACCGAATCATCGCAGAGAATTGGAATGAATGGTAATAGCATATAAAGATTTACAGCAAACATCAGTCAGGCCTCAAGAAGGTTCCGGGCCTTGCACTTAGCCGGTCTTGCTGTCTTCGAACACGGCCATTGTATCGCCAAAAGTCGTCCGATCCCTTTTGATGCCTTGGGTGTTCAAGAGTGTAAGTCATTGAATAGATATGTATGGTATCAAAGCAGTATAGACTCATCAAGTCCTGAAATCAGACCACTATGTACTCCCCATCGACCCTTTCCATTGCCTTTCGCCACTTGAACCCATTCCCGCCAGTCGTAGAGAACTCATTAGAAGGAAGTGCGAGATTCGCGCTCATGCCAAGGGTGAGCTCATCGTTCGATTCATCTTCGCGCCATATCTTCTCCAAAAGGTCCAACCCTGAGATGTTGTTGAAGAACCCCGAATCTTTCTGGATGTCCAGACACCGCTCACGGATCATATACCGTCCCTGCTCACTCACGCACTCCGTGCCAGTGATAAAGAGCGGCCACAAGAGAAAGACGTCAGACTTGACATTCGAAATGTGGAACAGCGCTTGCGTGACAAGATTCTGAAAGTTCGGATGGGCCGATGGCAAATGGGGATACGCCAATCTCTCGGTATACAGGAGAGCAGAGTACCGGAATGACTCGGAGATGTGGTAGATATCTCGACGATCGCCTTCCGGTGGCGGCGTTGTAGAGTTATCAAGTTGCCAGTCGTGGAGTCTCCTTCGAATATCCGTCCACTCTTTCCAGAATTGCGCCCTGTCGGTCTCCGGCGGCTCGTCGTCAATGAGTGAGGACCACCCATTGCCGTCGAAGCGGTTGTAATTCATGCTGTAGTAATCTTGGCTCTTAGGCCCAGGACTTGGAAGCTGCTGCGCCTTCGCTGTGGGTGAAATCGAGTTTCGCGGGGAGCCCTCCGATACAGGCCTATTCTGGCTGAGCAGGTTCAGGCGGCCAAGTTTCGCAATGGTCCTGAAGAGTTGGCCATCACAGCCCGCGAGATTCTCCAATGCCCACTCGTCGCCATTCAGGGTGCTCATGTCGAGATCATCGCCGTCCAGCTGACCCTCTCGATCGTTCACAGACGCAGTCATGGCGTCAAACCATGTGAACATGATTGTGAGCCAGTTCGACGCTTTCGAGTTATCGCCTTTAGTGCCCCCACGAAGAGCAAGGATCTTCTTGACTCCTGCGAATTGAGTCTTGAACTTACCAACCCCGGTATCACAGATATGGTAAAGACACAACACGAGAAGGGTGGCCAAGATCGAATCACCCTTTCGCTGTAGTGGATCCGCCAGTTGTTCGTTCAGAGCTTTGATGGACGCGCCTTTATAAAAGAGCTCCTCGTGTGAGGGTTCATTGGTCGAAGTCTGTGGCAGCCGGTCCATACCGTCATCCATCAAGCTGTGAGCGATGGAAGATTTCCTCACAGAGTGATCATGCGACGAAGGGACAAGGCTTTGGGTGCTCCTGTTGGTTGAAAGGGGGTTATGTCCTCTTCTCATCCGAAGATTACTCGCCGACAGAGCAGCGATTGCGTGTTGCAACGTTTCACTTTCAACAGCAAGGCTCAATATGTGTGAACGATACGGGTTGCTGGGACCATCGAATGCAACGATGACAGGTGAGATGACTTTGTCATAATAGTCGATGAGGAATTGAAGCTTCGGAGTATTCCCGATGGAAAGCGACGGCAATGATCTTGGGATTGTAAATGATGGATGATCTCCAACGTCGTCAGCAACCAACGACGTTGATTGGTTTGTGAAGGTCGGAAACTTGATATCTACAGCAAGGGCAGTAGCGCCTGAGCTACCAGAGATATCAAGATCATGGCGCTGGTAGTTCTGACTTGTCGATAGTGCGTTGTCTACGATAGAGCTTGCGGCTGTCATATCTGCAAAGAAGAGATCTTGGTGCATGTAGTCTTGGCCACCTTGACCGTCGCCACCCGAAGAGCTTATGGTGTCGCGTGGCCACCCGATTTCGTGATTGGTGAGAAAATTTGTCTCTCCAGGACTCTGAACTATGGAGGTGTAATCTTTATATATAGGTGAGGCTATACTATGGCCAGTGAAGCTTGGAACCATGGGCGATATCTGGGACGAGAGTCCAAAGTCGTGGTGACCATAGCCGCCAACGACGCTAGCAGTCATTGGCATTGTGCCATAGTCTCTCGCAGGATGCATTGCAGGAACTTGAAGTGGCTGTAGGGTATGCCTCCTTTGCTTTCTCCGAGGCGATTGAACAATTCTGCTCTGAGGGAGTGCCTGGGAGCCATGCCACTCAAAGCTTGGTGGGGCTTGCATCGGTGAGGTAGTAGACGACGCTGAGTTCGGGTCCATATTCACGAAGTTATAGGTTGTGGGCGTGATGGTACTGGTGGCGATCGTATTGGTTGATGGACTGCGAAGTGGTTTGCCCAAGGAATCTGATCCTTTGCGTGTGGCGCCAAGCTTGGCCAGCTTGTTCGGACCGCTTGCACTCTTTTCGTCGTCCTCGTCCATGCTTTGGACAGCTCTTTTGGACTTTGCAATTGGTAGTGCCAGACCTCTCAGCTTTCCTCGACTTGCAACTCCAACTCCCCATGTCAACGTCGTCTTGTAGCCGGAGCAGTCTTTCCCCAGCTCCAAACAGGGAGAGCAATAGGGTCGCCGCCTATCACATTTGCTCTGTCGATCCTGGCACGCAAAGCAGTCGTCGGCAGCCCCGGTTGCAGGCGCCCTTCTGCGACGTTTTCGAGGTGATGTGGCTGGCTGTTCAGGTTGCTCAGGTTGCTCGGGCTGCTCGGATTGCTCTAGCTGTGGCTGCGGCTGTGGTTGTGGTTCTGGCTCTGGCTCTGGCCCTGGCTCTGTGGGCTCGACCTTCGATGTCTGAGCTTCTGCAGCCATGATGCGCAGAATATCTGGCGTTTGTTTGTAGGATACCCAACCGATGAAATGGGATGGTGAGACGGGTGTGGTGGATGATACCGTGGTACCGGACAGCACCAAGGAGGTTGATAGACGAGGTAACAGTGGGTCAAGGCACTGGATGTAGAAGCAATTGGGGGAAGGTCGAATATGCTCGTGACAAATGCGGGAGTATGTGAGGGTGGGTATCGAAGTACCGAGCAGCTCTTATCATAATGACGAGAGGGGCTTCTCGTGCTGCATGCTTGGCTCTGGGACCGATGCAGGGCCGTTCGTGAGAGGATGGCGGCCTGCACGAACAGGACGAGGCGGGATTCGTTTCACTGGGGGGCCAAAGACGATTGTGTGTGCTGGAGGATGTTGTGAGAGCTATGCTGTAGCCGAGGAGAGTGTGCTCGTAGCATGTCTGCTCCGTCGAACGGGTGAGCCAGCTTGTGAGGGCCGAAGAAGCTTCTTAGTTCTTCGTCTAGAGGGGAGCAGGGGAGCAACCGTCGAGCCGATAAGGATAATCCCACCGATTGAGGCAGATCCTGGTCGGCCGCTGAACAAGGGCCAGGGGCAACAGCCATTGGTTGAAGCAGCATTCAGAAGTACTGTTAGCCCAGTACTAGCTGCGCCCTTCTCATCACCCAACTGCAGATAAGGTGTGCGATCTGCCGGTCGGTTGGGGGGCAGTTGACCATGTACTGTCTAGTACTAGTACTATGGTAAAGTAGCAGTACCTTACCACATTAAGGTACTAGTTGGTAGTGTGGATGCGGGTGTGGAGGCCGACGGGAACCAATCACCAATCACGGCAGTGAACCCCTCTTTCGTGCAGGTCGAGGCGGCGATGGCCGGTGAGAGCTAGACTGTTTTAGCGTGTCTAGCGTGTCTAGCGTCCCTAGCGCGTCCCTAGCGAGCGGAAGTTGGAGACGAACGCTGGCGATTGCGCAAAAGGTGGCTCTTGATTCGCGTGAGAGACCAACGTTATTGACTAACAGCAGTACTTGACGACCATGCAATCGTACCTAGTACAGTAAGGTACTTCCAATGTATGCTGCATTGTGCTACTGTTACTTGGTGCAGCGCCATGTATGCAGAGAAGCTTTGGAGATGCTGCATGGAAGCTTGACACTGACCTGCCGACCGCTGTCCCCCCAAACTTCTTTGAGAGCCTCGCACAGCGTCTCGGCGCCTTCTTGCCATCTTTCGACGAGGAAGTCAGCAGTGAGAGCCTTGAGATGCCATCACGGGAACTGATGAACGGCATCTGACCTTGACTTCCGCGGGACATTGAGAATGACTTCCAATGAATTCGGAGAGAATGCATTTACCCATCCCTTGCTGATCCATTCCGTCGTCGTGCACGCAAATGACAAAGGGATTGTGAGCACAAACGGTATATCCTCCGAAACACCAAGTTTGCCATCAAGGCAGTTTGGCAATAATAGATCGGTGGGAGGCGATATACGATGGAACGGATATCAAGATGCCTGATAGGCTAATTGTCCCTCACCTCGGCACATTGTGTGGACCCCCACTCTCGCCCCTCCCATCTCAATCCTCGACTGGTCTGTTGATGGCTCACGGAGACCACCTCGGTGCCTTGCAGATCAATGGCATCCAGCTAGTTAGTTCATCTATCTCTACGCCTCCACACACAGGGCTCCGATGTCAGAATCTCAATCGAAATCAAAATCATTGGACCGCTGTCCCTTCCCCATGACCAATGGACTACCTGGTCAGACTATGATGGTGCTTTCAGAATATAGGTAGCTTCGGAAGAACGAAAGCTTGGACTCAGGGAGCGCCTGATGCACCTGAATCGATCAGATGCTGGCCCTTTGGATGGCAGCTACTACTACTTCTTCTATCAATCACCGTCCTTGTCGCGGACCGCACCCTTAATCTTATATGAGCTTGACTAGATGCCTTTCTTATTTTTATCTCAGCTCCCGCAGTGAGAAGTCCGACCATCAGTCCGGCGAGATTGTTTGTCATGATAAATGACTACCACGGTTGATCTTATCACCACTTGTGGACGCTTAGGATGCAAGTGTTGTTGGCTTGCAGGCGTCAAGTTTCGAAGCCCCTGTACCTGGTTATGAGCTTCTTGACACTCTTCTAGAAGGCCTAGGACTTGCACTACTGCTGCAATATGATCCAATATCACACAGTAGCGTCTGAATTGACCACGAGTACCCCGCCTTCCAAAGCAGGATACAACCTCTATCACTCGCTTCCCACACCCTCCAATATCAGTTTGAAGAGGGGCATGGTGTATGCGCATTGACTCTGCTCGGTTTAGCATCCCTCTATGACAAGCGATATGACAACAGCTCGATCGACATTGTCGAATTTGGGCTCGATACTCGAGGCGAGGAAAGTAAGGCTCGCCTGTGATTGGCTGATGGGCACACGACCTTCCACCTTTGGTAGGATTCGAAATTGATCTCAAACATAATAGTATATCGGTAAATTGGGCAAGTCTGCCAAGATATCTTCGGCCGTCCTGTGACTCTACTGGAGACAGCTTCTCTTACTGGAAGCGTTGCGTTGGGTGCGATTTTGGGCGAAGCACTGTTCATGTGTGGACAACATGACTCTCTTGATAGGTAAGGCAAACAGATGGTAGAGGCTGCCAAGCATGGCAAGGAACAACTCCATCATATGATTCCACCGTAGACTGCGATGAAAGATCGCACATGTTCGAAGAAAGGGAAGTGTGAGCAGGCATGTAAGCGATGGAACGGTAATGCGCAGTGCTCGAAACGTTCCTATCCAACACTCAGCACTGTTTCACGATTGTTTTAGGTGCCGTTCCATAGCCTGAAGGAAGCAGCCTTACTTTGCATAAAGTATCTACCTTAGAGAACGATGGAAGAAGGCAGCCTTGTTGAGCAGGAGCGGATGCCCGCCAAGGAAAATTTTGCCGCACTGAGGCTGAGCGCAAGCGCGGCACGACGCAAGGCGCTGTCCAGACGACAACATCGCGAGTCTTATGGAGCCATTTCGATCCCTCCTTCTTCAGCAAAGGCAGCCAGCAGCTTTCAGTGCAGCTTCCGGAGGGCGTACGCCCGCCACAGGAGCTGGTGGCCAGATAAGACTTCTGATCGAAGCTAAGAGACATTGATTATCAAAAGACAGACGACTAGACTACATGCTAAATCAGGTCTCCTCCTTGTACGGACCGGCATGCAAACAAAGAGCTAAATGAGTGTATCAAGCCATAAGATAACAAGATCCTGTAACCGCCATTGCTGAGTTGCGAAAGAGCAAATAAGACTATTAAGCCAAAAGAGGTCTCCCACACAAGTCCACCGAGTGTATTCGCAATATATGAGCAAATAACCAACATGTATTTCATTCTTGACGTTCGTGAGAACCTTTCTCTTTGGGACTGCCAATCAGCCTCCGTGTCGAGGGAGTGGCAGCAGCTCAACCTCTCATTCGTGATCCAGGAGGACTCTATCGTTATCCGAGTCCTGATCACTCTCTTCAAAAGGCCCCTCCATCGCATGTATATCCTGGACTGTACCAATCGAACTGGAAGCTGGAAGTGGGCGACCTTCTTTCTGTGGGATGTTAATTTCTGTGACTACTTTCAAAAGGGTCCTGGCGTGGATTGAGCGTCTTACAATGCACATGGGGCACAAGGCTCTTGGTGATTTTACCTTCAGTGTGCAATCATATTTATCCTTGTTTGGGCACGGATACTTGGTGTAAGTGATTGGCATGTCGCTTGGCAAAAGGTCATTCGAGCTATGAGTGGGTCCACGTCCTCCACGTCCTCCATTCTGCATAGAGTGTTATTGGTCAAGACATGGATGAGATTTGACCGGGAGTGTAAAGGTATAAGGGGCTGACTCACTATGCACGCACCACACTTCAGTCTTGCTCCTCTCACTTTCACCTCACTAGTGCAAAGTCCACCATACGCCACTTTATCATTTATGCAAGGGTATTTGGCATATCCTGGTCTGGAAGTGAAACCAAGACCAGATGCCGATAGTGATGGCGATAGCAGTGCGCTTTCTGTGGCATCCTCACAGACAGAGGTCGCGAACGAGACGTCATTGGCCCCAAGTCCCTATCGAAACCCCTTGGGTCAGTTATGGATGGCCAATATACGAAGAAGGGCCCTTTACCATGTTCTCAAGATGAGAAAGGTCCGTGATGTCAGAGGCCATATGGGAGCCACCATGCTCATTGACCCACTCGACAGAATTACATGTGAGGTGAAGTCCTACCATGATGCTAATAGGAGGATCGATAGCGAAAGGTTCAGTATTATATCAATCACAAGGCGGAGAATGGTTCTGAAGCAGCAATATCTGATTGAAAGAGTTTTATGGGGAGCAGGAACGAGCTTTAAGTAATGGAAAGCAAATTTAAAGGAGTCATGAAGAACACATGTGCAATAGAGGATCAATGACGGGGCTGAGGGACTTCAATCATGGCTGATTATTCATCTCTAGGTCCATGGTGATCCATGGCATATTGTTTGGAAGTTCGGGGCACGACTTACGATTGGGCTCTTCCAACATTGCAAACTACCTTGGTGTGGGAGGCGTTGCGGCTGCCTGTGCACCTCGACGAACCATACTTCGTGAACTCTTCATGAACGAGTCTAGGAATACGATTACCTCCGCTGACAGCGGGGTCTTTTGGCGTCCCGATCCTTGACTAGGCATGGTCATGACTCTCTACGCAGTCTCTTGGTCATCTTGGGAACTTGGCCCTTGACCATCTTGCCGTGCCGCAGAGCTGAGTATTGCCGCCGCCCATAGTGAGTATCCAAGCCCCATTGGGAATGACTCTTCTCCCTCACTGCCGAATCAAGCCTCTCATTAGCAACATCGGATGTCGTCAAGAAGATACATATACTTGTAACCGCCCGGCAATATTTTCCGCAGAAGCCGCAATACAGACGCGAAGCCAGTAAGAGCCTGGGGATCATAATGATAAGGTGTATGAGTTGCAGCCTGGGCTATCTCGTCAAGTCGACTGAAATTGATAGGTCAGGACGAAGGGAGGGAACAAGGGTTTGACAGCTTGACGACGTTGCCGCTTCCGCAAGCGCAGTATCTGATCAATCCTACAGGACAGTGGGACGCCTTCACGACAGGGCTGAGCTGCAGCCTGACATCCTGTGATTCAATGGCTGATCCTGAAGGATGCGTAGGTGTCGAAAGGAGAAGTCGTTTGACCGAGCCGGCGGGAAGGCGCATCGACTTCCGATCACGTGACCCTTCCTTGCTTGTCTCTTATACCCGAGGGTGTGATAATAGAGAGCATGACTGAAAGGGAAGACGAACTGCATTAGCGGTTGTGATGGGCTCCCTTGAGTTGAAGGTTGGGCATGAAGGATTTTCGGATTTATCGATCTCCGCACAAGACCTGGGCAGATCACAGAAACATTCTGAAGCCGATGCAAATGAACAACCGGCTTAGCTTGAAGGAATGTAAGGTTATGAGGATCACTTCCCTACGTCGACAAACAAGACATCAACAACCAAGCGTAATGCCCACTAGTCACCTCGCACAGACTCAGCCGACCGAGTCATCCCCAGGCAAACACGAAGTAGCCGCCTTGCAGGTGTCCCAGAAGTCTCGATATCATTGGCACGGTCATTTCGGAACCCTGCAACAGTGCACGGACGTTTCCCATGTTCGCATTGGGTAGTGGGAGCTTCGTACCATCCAAGGAACCTCGACCACTCCTCAGCCCGTGCCCCACGAACATGGCGCTCAGGAAGTAATGTAACACGGATCAACAGAGCATCATATCGATCGGTGTCCAAGCGGGAGGTAGAACTTGATTCGTACAGCGTTCTGGCCCAGTACCGCAATGCCAAACTCTATAGCCTTCTCATTGGTCCGAGAATTTGACTATTTGCAAACCACAACACCCCTCTAAAAACAGCCATCACCCACACGGAAAAATTCCTGCTATCCAACAACCAGCCCCAATTCCCAAGCACGGCAAGGATTCATTTGTGACAATGCCACATCTCCCCTTCCCACGCACCACATCACCGGAAATTACATTACATCACACACGATGAATCAAACCAAACCAACCAATATAAATGAAGTGCAGATGAACTGGAATTGAGATGGAATGTCCCTCACCATCAAACCCCAACCAATCAGAGCTCTTGCGTATGGCGCAGTCTGCAGGCGAGATAGAATCTGTGATTTGTTCTGCGCGAGCCGTATACCTCCGTTGTATTTTCTTTTTTTTCAACCATGGGAATGGGTTGCGGAGGAGATAAGTTCTCGCGGTGTTGTGGGCGAGTGGGAGATATGGGTGGGGATCATGAGATTGACGAGGGATTTTGTCGGGGGGAGGGACTTGAGAGGATTCATAGAGATGACATACGGATATCTGCTCTTCATGGCATCTTTGCACTTGCGTATCGTATGCTCCCATCACTCGTTGAAGCTGGCCTTCCGCAGCAAAGCAACCCCATAGCTCCATCCTCGCTACCATTCACCCACTCTCCCTCACAACCCTCACTCACTTCTCCCCCTCCATCTCCCCCCTCCCCTTCTTCGCCTCCCTCCCCCTCGCGATCCTCTCCAAAATCCGCTCCCGATCCTTATCGATCTTCAGCTTCGTAATCATGACTTTACTCGGCGCGATGCCCAGCGGCACGCTCTGCCCGTTGCTCTTCTCGCGCGCGACGCGCTCGACGTGGATGTGGTATTTGAGGCGGTATACCGAGGTGACTTTTCCTTCGCGACCTTTGTTGGAGCCTCGCGTGATGATGACTTCGTCGTCTTTGCGGATGGGGATTGAGCGGACCTGTTGGGGGGAGGGAGGGTTAGTGAGGGGTGGATTGGGGGGTAGGGATTTCGGAGGGGAGGGGAGAGGGAGGGAGGAGAGGGGAGAAGGAGGGAGGAGAGGAGGAGGTACGTTGTGTTTTTCTCGTAGTTCTTTGTTGAGGGGTGCGCTCATTATTACTCGGCGGACGCTGGAGGGGGCGGTGAAGTGTGCTTTGCGGGATTTCCTCCGCGAGGAGTGGAGGGCTGGGAGTCATTTTGTCAGTTGCTTGGGGACCTGGATCTGCAGTAAGAGCCACATACAAGTATTTATCTTCGTCATGATGGCGGTGGGTTGTATTGTCGCTCACTGTCAGTCAAAGATGTAGACTGGGTTTCCTAAGGAATTGTTGTGCGCCAGTGCGCCAAGCCAGAGATATAGCGCTAATCCTGTTATGGCTGGCTTAGCGAAGAGCTCCAAATCGCGGAGTCGATGAGCAGCGTGTCGCGCCCTCTGATAGTGATGTTATGCATGTCTTCTTTATTCTAGGTATATCGCGTTATCGGACGCTCATATCGTGTCCATAATCGGTCTTTTGAGATTTAGATACCTCGATGACACTGAGGCGATAGGTTGCCCGTATCTTTGACGGAGGTACAAGATCTGGGGAAGTCTGCGCTCCAGTCAGGATCAGCGCTGTCTACCACATTCGGAATGTCATACAATGGCTATTCAAAGTTGAACCACACCTACTCACCATACTATCAACAAGCGCCGGGCCAAGATGGGCGCACACCATATACCGACCATGCAAGGGGAAATAAAGGCTATCAATCCAACTCATATCAGCCTTTGAGCGCCTATCAGAACAGTCACTCTCAACAGTCAGCTCCAGCTCAGTCGAGCAACGCGGGCATGGCATACAATGATACAGGGTATGGTGGTGGGCCTTCCAGCGGAGGACAAGACTCGAGAGCAGCGTACAGCAATAGCCGTTCGTCAGTAGATACCACGGCTCTGGGCAATCTGGCATATGCGTCAAGCTTGGGTCGGGATAACACCGATCTTCAGCAAAATATGAGCTACAATCGCCCGCAAAACCCAGCGAGCTATAGCATGCCGAGTTCATATGGAATCAATCACAGCAATACTCTGCAGTACGGAGGTGACCATCAACGAAGGGATAGCACTGCTTCCCCAGCGACTGCAAGGGAAGATCTCAGGGTACGGCCTTCTATATCATCCCCTTCGCTTGGTTACCCTCCGGATAGCGGTAACACTGGGTATCAATCGCCACAGATTCAAGCTGGGCCAGCTCAAGCCCAGTATACCGGGACGAACTATGGTGAGCCATACCAGGCCAGTCAGTACAGCAATCCCTCAAGACCAGCTAGCGGCCAAGCCGTACATCGCCCTTCAACGATAACGGGCTCGCAGGCTGCGTCACCAGTCGTGGCTCCTGACCCGAATCCACGCCTTCACTCAGACGGAAATTACAGAAGAGTCAGTACAGGCGGACGGCCAGAAAAGCCACGAGTGTCCACTCCACAGCAGCAATCCTATGGGGGAACGTCTACTGGACCCCAAGCTGGAAACTTCACCAGAAACTCGCAGCCAAAGCAGGCTGCTAGTAGTTCAGCTCCCATTAAAGCAACACGGATTGCTACTCCGACATCTGCAAACAACACCGCTTCGCAGCCATCGAATGGTTTCCGAAAGTCGACAGATCATCAGAGCAACGATCATGTAAGCCAGAGATCGACGCCTACAAACCCTCAATTCCCCACTACAGTCAACCCGTCTCAAGTATTCAACGATGCGGAGTATCAACGCAGACAAGCAGCCGCGGCTACTGAAGCAGAAAACACAAGAAAGAAAGCAGAAGATGCTCGGGCTACCGCACTACCTAAGGGTACATCACCCAGCATCCCTCCGAGCGCCGGTACCGATGTAGATGCTGCGAAGAAGGAGCAAATGGAGCTGGAGATGAAACAGATGATCGAGAAAATGCGGGATTACAAGTCAAAAGACCCATCATTATTCTCGCAGATTTGGGAACAGGTCAAGAAGGGACAGCCCGCTCAGCGGACTTCACAGGTCGTGGCCCACGAATCTTCGGCTTCTCCAGTCGTTATGAACGACCAAGCACCAAACCCTCTTGTTCAGTTGCCTCCGGAGTCTGAATTGCCAGCCGCTGATGGCGAGTCCCTTCCACCCAACTTTGACCGTGGTCGCTTTCCGGCCCAGCGCCGTAGACGTGGTGGGGCGACTTACACACCTGAGAAGAAACAGGCCACTCCAAAAGGGTCGGCAAAGTCTGCACCCGCGAGATCCAATATGGAAGGGCATCAACCGATGCAGAAGGCTATGAGGGACTCTCATAGGAAATCCGATTCTTCGATGCCCCCAGCTCAGACTACGAATCAGAGTGTGGCACTCCAACCAGAGGAGACGCAATCTCAAGCAACGCCAACCGCCATACCTACGTCAACTTCAGGACAGTCGGCTATACCCACACCTTCTGCAAGCTCTAAACCACAGGCCAAGCCACCGACTCCTAAAGCCTACGGGACATACTGGCCAGAGCATAAGAAAAAACAGCTGGCAGATGCTGCCAGGGTTGCATTGACCACCGCGCCGCAGAACACCGGCAAGGAGATCACGCCGGATGAAATTCACAAGCTCCTTGACCAGAATCCTAGCTACATCCAGCTGTGTGAGATATTAGAGAACAGAGGGTTTGTGATCGATCGGGGTCAATTCGCTCGCCTTCTCCTCTCTGCGGTTCCCGATTTGGCTCAAGGAAGTTCACCGAGAAGTCCTGCGGCTTCTTCCTCTCATCATGGCTTGCCCACGCCATCTACAGCTCCACCGCAAGGTGGTCTGTCAGCAACCTCTAAACCCAATTCGATACCTTCAAATCAACAGACAATTAGCTATGTCACGCCGTACGGGATTCCACATCAACCAAGAAATCTTCCCGCTCCTCAGGCCCAGATGACTCCAGCGACTGGACCGTCCAGAGACTACCGCTATATGGATCCTAGCAACCCAATGAGCATAGACAAGCGACGGCAATATCCTGTTGCCCCGCCACCGCCTAACATATATAACGGCCATGGGGTACCGTATCCGACTGGGCCGATCCCAGCGTCACCTCAATCTGATCACAGTTCAGCTAGAAACCATGTGCGATGGCAAAATCGTCCTGCTACTTCGGTCCAGCCTGCCTTTAGTACCAAGCAAGATCTGGCAAGAAAGAGAAGCTTTGGCGAAATTGTCGATCTAACTCAGGCCATGTCTGAAGATGAAGACAATGAGCCTCCCAGCCAGCGCCCGCGGGTCGACGATACTACACTGAAGGTATATACCGCCGGGAGAAGCGTTAATAGCGGCACGGCTACTCCATCATCCGTCAAGGATACCACGAACCTCGAGGAATTTAGACACAAGCCTACGGGAATAGAGGCGTACCTACGAGCCCCAAATATCATAAGCCCCATGAACAAACGGCAAGACGCATTACGACGCTCCAGCTATAACCCAAAGACCATCTCCCGGGATGTTCTGCTCGCTGTAGGAAAGCATCCAACGATGGCTCCTCTCAATTCGCACCTTGATGTTCTGAGGGACAGATTTACAGCGGTCAATAATGACTCAGATCTGAGTACGTTCCGGTGGGATCTTGTAGATCCAGGTGGACCGCCCCCCGTACAACATACCACAGTAGATGAGGTCTCTCATCAGTCCCGTCGATCTTCTGGCAAGCATGTCCGCCCGCGCATTGCAGTCGTTGTTGGGGGCAGTGGGCCCATTGAAGTAGAGCCAGGTAAGTGTAACGTCTTCAATACCGGCCTCATTACTGACATCCTACTTCAGGTCAAGGTCGGCGCCGAAATACAGCCTTCAAACCTACCAGAGGAGGACGTTTTGCTTCTAGCAGTCGCCCAAAATCTGCCACCATTCCCGACCCAATCCACCCAGAGACGCCCCAGAAAGACGTTGTTAGCTCCCAGGGTGGCATTACACGGACCAGTCTCAGCGACTCAGGCTTCTCGCGGTTCGTACACAACGATCTTCCGGTAATGCTCAACAACATCACGGGAGCTAGCGTCAGAACGCCTATCGCTCAGCTGTCACAGGCACATACCCCAGCGAGTGGCTCTACGGGGAAAGTGAGGGTTCCAGGACGTAGAGGCAGACCTCCAGGGGCCAAAAACCGAAATACACGTCCTGATAAAGGCACCCCGAAGAAAAACAAAGCCCCTATGGCTCAGCCTCAGCCTCAAGGGCAGTCACCTCAAGATACAGCTATGGCCGACACTCAGGATCCTTCAGCGCTGCTTGATATTGTGATACCTATAGAAACACATGCGGCTCCGGTACGGACCCCCAGTAGCTCACTGCAAGACCGTCCTCGCATCAGCACCACACCGGCAGGGCCAAGTGGCCTTGGACAAGCGATGAGTCCATCGGTAGGAGGTATAGCTGTAGTCATTCCCTCACGTTCACCCAGTGTCATGGAAGGCTCTCCCGTCAAATCCGTTGGCTTATCGGCAAACAAGGCTCCACCGAATCCAGCGCCGAAGACAAGTATAAAGCAATCACCTGCGCCTTCGTACAAGGTCTACCAGTGCCGCTGGGACCGATGTCCAGCAGAGCTACACAACATCGAGACACTCAGGAAACATGTTCGCAAGCATCGCCACGTAAGGGACTTCGACACGGCATTCATTCCTTGTCTGTGGGGAACGTGTGGCGATAGCGGGCGGGATCCTGCGACCTTCGATTCGGCGGCAGCTTTGGACGAGCATGTTGCAAGGCATATCAATGCGGTTGCACGGGCGTCGGCAGTTGCGTAGGGTACGCGGTGTGGACAACCGTTGCATTCTTGTGCTGGCCCGTCTACGGAAGACGAGGCTTCTGAGGAGATGAACGATTCGGACGATTGACTGGCGATACATAATGCAGCGACCACACACCCTGGACGCTCCATGAAGCTCATGGCCGATCTCCCACGTGAGGGAGAGCTCTGACGCTTGTGTCCACGAAGTTGAAAGGAAGCGCCCTGCCGGCCTGTTATCGTTTGGCTATCGAGATATGGAGCACTGGGTTCCAAAAGGTCCGAGTTTCCTCCCACATAGTGACTCCAGAAATCAACCTTCACCGATCTGTGGATAATGAATAGGCTCAGGGTTGAATCATATGCGTCCATACTTTCTTCCCACGACGTTATTAGCTATCTTCACACTGTTACCGTTCCCGAACTCGTATCGAGCGAGCTTGGAGACTTTGTATATTCTGTTGCTGTAATATAGAAGGATTTTACAACATACAAATGATTGATGGTTTAAAACGTTACTCTGATCATTGGTCTCTATGCTCTTTCACTCATTACCTATTTTACTCATGCCGCTCATAAACTTGTACGGATAGCGATTCGCACAGCATGATTCGACGCCAAAAACACCACAAACGCACACTTTACCCGCGTACAACATACAGACCCGTTCGTCCATCTACCCTCTCTACGATTCCCTAAAACTACACTCTCTCCCCACTCTTCCCCTACCTATTCAACATATCCCCCATTCCATTCCATACCCCCATACCCGCCACCTCACCACTCTCTCACACCAAACACCACACCCTACCTCCTTCCCAACCTCCTTCCCACCATCTCACCCACCATCTCCCCACCAAAATCTAACATCCAGCCCCAGCCCCATCTCCATATACGATCATCAATCATCATCAATCATCATCATTATCATCATCATAACCATCATATCACTTCGCCACCCCTCCTGCAAAAGACAGTACAGGGTGGGTATAGCGTATAATGTGCAACATGATAACTTGCTTTGTCGTGCCGAGAGTCTGAGGCATGTTCTTGACTAAGGGGGGGGGGAAGAGGGGGGGATGTGTATGGTAATTTTCTTGGGGTATCTGGGAGTGGGGAGGGTGGGTGATTGATAGGTGTTGGTTAGAATAGGCTTTGAGGTTTGGGGAGTAGGTGATAGATAGGTGTTTGTTAGAATAGGCTTTGAGGTTTGAGGTATGAATTGGGATTTCTGGGTACGGGAAAGGTTTGGTCTGTGATTTGGTTTGGGAAGGGCGGGGGGAGGGAGGATAGTTGTATGATAGAACACGAATATGAATCAGTGTACCTGCAGTATCAAGTACAGCGTAGTGTGTTGGATATCTTTGCACTATGACAGCTACATCATGAGATCTGGTGGAAATGGGATTTTGAAATTTTGATTACCGAACGAATTTTCTACTGCGCACTAGATGGGAGATTAATGGGAGATTGCTGGAGACTTGGTACGTTGATGTTGAGGTTGCGCATTTGAGGGTATACTGTTGTAAGAGGGTGGCGCGTATAGATGTAGGGTGGAGTGGAGTGGAGTACTCTTGGATATGGCTTGAAAAGGTTTATGGGTTTTTTGGGGATGAGGATGGGTATCGTATGTGTAGTAGAGTAGAATAGGAGAATTGAATTGAGATGGTGATTATCTGGGGATGTGTTGTAAGTATACATGGTTTTGCGTAGATCATTGTTAAAAATTGTAGGGGAAACACAGCTGCCCGTAAGACCATGGAAATTCAGAGGAGTGGCGAAAACGTCTGGGGGCGATGAGGGTAGGAGAGTATATATTGATACGATGGAGCAAGGAGGACGTTTGATAGCGTAGCATTCCGAATTGATAAATGAAAATCGTAGCAATAATAAAAATGTATTACAGTTCCTCCGAATCCCTCAATAAGTAGATTCAGAAACACCCTCCCTCCTCCCTCAATCATACAACCCAAAGTCCAAGTTAAGCCCTTGCGATAGTCATTGATAAGTAGCTAGTATGAGGGAATAGGCGTGGCTGTTGGCTCTAGTATTCGGTTCACGACCGGTTGCACTTCTCTCCTTTCTTTCGGACGGGGCGTCTCGCAAATCCGGGGTTTGCCATCAATTTGACAGAAGCAGAAGTTTGTGCACGCAAAATTCCCGTTGGGAAGGGGCGTTTCTGGACTATCCCTCTTGGTACTTGTGCTGCACGTCACTGTGGGTTTATGAGCGTCAGGTGTGCCCTGCACACATCGCGATACGGGAGCAGCGGTCGTCTTCGCTGGCACGGGTCCAGCAGCAACAACAGGTGGTTTTGTCGCTTCGGGTGGGACACCTTTGGGAAGGCCTCCGGTCTGGCACCATGAGTATGTTGTCCCACTGACTGTTCCGCTGCCGATGCCGGCGATCGTGCCACCCCGGCACGAGCACTCTAGCTGAGGAGCAGTGATTCCTTCGCTTGGAATTGGAGCCACCCTGGAACGATAGTTAGTGAAGATCATGGGAATTCCTTGTCTACGACAGTGTTGAGGAAACTCACGTAGCGATGAAGCAGCCCGGAATTGCCACGACGGTGTTCGCTGATGTTGAGCTTGTATCCTTACAGTCTACTTCATCGCCGTCTCTGAAACCAGGAGGTATGTCGGGTGGGCATGTACCTGAGTTGGCAAGATTGTGCAGGGAACAAATCTTAGGAGTCCTGTGGATGCAGCTACCTGTTTGTAATTTATCCTTCAATTTCTTGACTCTTTTCTTCGGATCGTCGTCGTGAAGAGAATTTGCAAGACTCGACAGCCCTAAGAAGTATGCACCGAGCCCCGCGATAGTTCCAGAAGCTAGTGTAACAAAATTAGTATATAAATAAGCCCAAGCAAACTTGGGGTAGAATTATTTTGCATACCATACGAGGTGCCTTCAACCTCAGCAGGTGCTCTATAACCCCCAGTAATGGCATTCGGAACCGTGAGATCATTGCAAGGGGCGTATACTTTGATAACATCCACTTCATTTGGTGGATCCACCTTGCTTCTTGGCCATAGGCCTCCATCTATATCGACGCCGCCAACGACCATCATATCGGGTATATCGGGAGGGTTTCCGTAGGCAAAGAGCTGTGGATACTCGTCTACAGCCTGTCACAGTAATATCGTTAGTACCCAAGTCGTGACACCGATATAGGTACCTACCACGTTAGGAGGGCCGAAATTAGGACTATTACCAGAAGGTGTAATAGGCTAAATAGTGGTCAGTGTCTCTATACCGTGGTTGATTGCAGAGTGGTTGCAAAGCTAGTTACCATCAGACCAATAGCGATGCAGGCGTTGAGGTATCTCCTCAGCTCTAAAATCCAATCGAGCTGCCGTCTGCTGTCATATTTCACTTTTAAGAAAGCCTGCCTATTCCAACCCCAGGACATATTCAAGATTCCGGTCGCGGTTGTCTCCTGTTATACGTTTAGCTGCTTCCCCAAATTGAAGCAGATGCAATATCACAGACATGTCCAATATAATGATTGGTTCTCCAGTCGTTGTAGGCCTTGATCACACCATCCAGGTATGCCGCTGGGTCCCCCAAGTAATTGACTCGCACTACCACTGGATTACTTCTTTTCGCAATGCCGTGTTTCCACCCTGCGGCCTTTGCAAGGATTCCTGTGCCATGGCCGACGCCTCTAATGTCATTCTCGGTGGCATCTCGAGGACGGGAACCTGAAGCATGCAGCCATCGGACATTCGTCCGAACATGTCTCGAAAATTCCTGTGGTCTGCGTCAACTGTACCCTTTTGGTCATCTGGAACGTAGAGAACACACGTCATCATTACGCAAATCAGCGCCAGTGTCAACGATATATACCATGATGTCTCTTCCTGCGGATCTGTCGTACACAAAGTCTTCATGATCCCTGACTTTTGCTCCGTCTGGCAGAGAGATAAAAACCATTTCCGGGTCTATCTTGTGGGAATTTACGTATCCATCATCGCGCTTCACGAGGACTTTATCTTTATGGACGACTGTGCCACCAGAACGCTTTGTTGGGGGAGTGCCAGCACCTAAGTCGTTGGAACTAGTGGGGTCGGGACAATCTTGGGTGCATTCTTCGACAATTGAGCTGACCTGGACCATCATCAGTCCGCAAAGGCTACCATTTCAGGTGGAGAGGCTTTCTCACATTTGGATCTGCTTCAACTTTCTTGGCTTGATCAGGTGTTAAGGAAACGCTCCAGAAGGCCACCCCAAGATCGCTACCATGAGCAGATACAGACTTCGGATCAGAGGCTACGTCTCCTAAGAGCTTGCTGATTGCTGTCTCTCGGTCTTTGTTGGTGGAATCCTTAGAGTATATGACATAATAGCTCCTGTCTTCGCGTGTACCTATCGACAGACCATCATCGGTGGTTGATCCTGCCTGAGGCATGCCTTGGGACATGGTGGCTAGCAAAGAGATCACTACCAACAGCGGTAAAGTCAGCCGTTGCTGGAGCTGCATATTCAAGGAAAATCAGAGGGTAATGTAAGATAAAATCAACGGAGTACACGAATTCACAGTTTTACTGCGAGAGTCAAATACAGATGATGTTCGCTATTCTTTGGCTGGGAAGAGGCCTTTTTATATCTGTCTCTAGGACTTTAGATTGACTGAAAATCCCAGGAACCAACTTGCGATATGCCCAAGCTGAGCTCTGACACAGCCTTGTCCGAGGATATGAATTATGGAAGGCGCCACCCTGAATCTCCCCACCTTAGTCCTAGTATCAAGACAGTAGAAGCTCTAGACTTGTCGACCTTGATGCTGATTTGGTAGTTCATCTACATAGCCTTGTAGAGGAAGGGGTGTTGCGCAGCAAAACGCAGATGTTGGATTGTTGATGAAACGCACTGGAGGCAAGATATGGCGGTTCGATTGCACGAGATCCAGGGACCACGCCATATGTTTGACCTCACCGCATACGCCTCATACAGCATACTGAGCCACGTTCACAGAAGACCAGACAACGCAGCACTTACCGCATGCGAGCTTAATGATGGAAAAACGTCGACACTGTTCGGTGAAATACAGACATGCGTAGGGTTCTAATCATAACGTCCCTTACCTCTTTATATATATATGTATATTATCGCCCAACGCTGTCCCGAAGGCTAGTAGCCACCAGTAACACACACGCAGTCTCGTGTGATCTCGTTGTGTAATATCACTTCATTGGCTGCATGAACATGAGTGGTGATGTGCTGATAGATCTTGGACGTTGCACCTCAGATCCTTTGTTTCAATAATAGATGAAGGGGGTGAGCGATTGGATACCAAGAAGCCCACGTTGCGTCTGAAGTAGACCGTAAATTCAGATGAGGAGTAGGATTTTTGATCTGTTTCGTGAGCAGATACGGCGCTTAGCAGAACTTGAGACAGCTAGGCAGTGTGGCAGTGAATGCGTCAATTCTCCCATCTCTAACATATCAGCCTTACATGTGTCAGATACCCTCGCGCCAGCCCTTTGGATATAGAGACAAGTCCGTATATTTTCCGGAGGTTATCGTCGATGTATATGACTTTTGGAGCGTGGTGAGTTACGTAAAGTAGTTCGGCTATGGACTTGGGCTTGTGATGTTCGGGGCGTGCGCTTAGGTTCCCGGGGCCGACGGCCCGCGGAACTCAGGCGCGTATAGGTGTTAATGATTCATGTGCACCAAGCAAAATGAGCTAAAATAAGTAATCGGTTGAAAGATATATATTCTAGGATTTTCCAGGCAGGAACTATTAGTAGAATACCTAGTAGGGTTCCTGCTTACTAACCGCTTTTTTACCCTAATAGCCTACCCCGGATTAGTTTAAGCCTTATCCCTAAGGCTCTACTAGATAACCTTTATACTTTAACTACTTCTATATTCTAACTAACCTATACTTTAACTAATTTTATATTCTAATTAACTTATACCTTAACTACTTTAACTTATACTTTAAGTAAGCTTTTACCTCTATTCTTCTTTAACCTATACTTTAATATCTATACGTATTATAGCTATAACCTTATTATAAATCTCTTATCTTAATATATTCCTTAGGGATTATACTTCCTTTTAATAAGCTTTAGTTTATATCTACTTTACTAGGTCTCTTTTAATATATATTATAATTACCTACTAATTCTTAATTAAATAATCTACTTTAATTTCTTTTTATATCTACTTTTCTAGTACTACTATCTCTTCCTTCTTAAGCTCCTTTAATACCTCCTACTTTATAATCTTATTAATATTAGGATTATATCTTATATACCTATAAGTATACGCTTATTTACCGTATAAGAGTTAGAAGAATATAATAGGGAGTTATAATATACTTAGAGTATAAGGTAGGATATAGCTATTATTATTAAAGGGAAGGGTATTACTAGGGTTAATTTTAGCTTTAATTTCTTTATTATAAGTTAGACTTAAGATTCTACTTAAATAATATAGTATAATTACTTAGACTACTTTAGTAACTCCGCTTACTTAGACTACTTTAACTACTCCTATTACTTAGACTATTATAGCTATTCTACTAGCCCTAATTTAAGTTTAAATCTATATAGCTAGTACTTTTATAGTATAAGTATTATCTATTACTTTATTTATAACCTTAATTACTATTATTCTATAAAGAGTAAGCTCCTATTAGATTATTTTAGTAGCTATTATTATTACCTAGATTTAGGCCTATATCTATATAATATACTCTGTTATTATAATAGTTAGGGTTAGACTAAGCTTAAGTAAATACTAAAGGATCTAGCTAGGGAGTTACTCCTTAAGGTTATTAGGAATTATATCTTTACTTAGCTTATTAAAGAGAATAGTACTACTATCCCTAATCTACTTAATATATAACTTAAACTATTATTTTACTATAACTTTCTCCTAGGTAGTCTTATAACTAAGCTAACCTACGTTTCTAGTAAGGCTTATACTTAGGAATAGACTAGCTTATAACTTAAGGTTTAGTATACTTAGTTTCTTAGTTAGGAGCTTATTAGTTCTATATATATAATTTATACTTAGGTCCTATAATATCTTTACCCGTTTAGCTATATCTAACTAGAATTCCTACTAAAATTTATTAGGATTCTTAGTATTTTTAAATTAGTATATAGATCCGTTCTCTAATAATATCTTAATATGGATTCCTACCTTTTCCTAGAGTATATCTAAAAGATCTAGAAGGTAGTTAGGTATATTTAATCCCTTACTTAAGCCTAATTACTTTACTCCTACTTAAGTAAGGAGGTAAGCTACCTTATCTCTTAGCTTTACTAATCCCCTTCCTTCTAATTTTATTAAAATGGCTTTTTTATTCTAAGTATTTAATTTCCGCCTTTTCTAAGGTAAGGGTAGAGGAGGTAGAATTTTATTATTATTATCTTTATTATTTTTATTATTACTAAGAGTTTATTCTTAACCTAGAGGGCTAGGGTTTATTTATTTTAATCCTAATACTAGTATTAATTAGGTATTACCTCTATTCTTTAATCTCTTCTTTAAGGTAAGAGGGGTTATAGGGTTTAAAGCTACTTTTTACACCTAAAGCTTTATACTTCTCTTTCCCCCCTTATATCTAGCCCTCTAGTAATATATTATACCTATAAGCTCTTTTAGAGTCCTATCTATTATTATTAAGATATAAGTTATCTATAAATAGAAGCCTTAAGTAAAAGTAATAAGAAGGTATATAAAAATATATATCTATATAGTAATAGTATTATATAGGAAGGATAGTAAAAGTAAGATAAAAAGTAAGAGTTATTAATTAGCCTTTTATTTAACTTTTACTAATACTACTACTTTACTTCCTATAAACTAATACTAGATATAAATTATATAGGTAGTAAAAGTAAGTAATAATTATACTTACTAATATAGTTAATTTAATAGTAAGGTAAGAATAGAGCTTATTACCCTACTTAACCTCCTTATATTCTAAATACTAATTAATATACTAGTATAATTCCCTTACTTAAGGGAGGTAATAGGATAGATCTTATAATTACTAGGTCCCTTTAATAGTATAATAGGATATTATTAATATAATATTATTTTACTTAAGTATATTTATATAACTCTCTAACTTAAGTACTCCGCTAATAGTATATTTATTCTACTAGTAGTCTTAGACCTAACTACTTCCTATTAAGCTTCTAGCTATATTACTTATTACTAGTAAGGTCTTATATAAGTACTAAGTCCCCCCTTTTAGGGATCTATTACTTTCTCTATATCCTCTTAGAGTATTAATAGGTATATAATACTACCTCACTTAATATTAATTAACTTTTATCTTATAAAGCCGTAAATAGCTAATATTAATAGCCTAGTATTACTTCCTCTACTTTATTTAACTCTAGTAGCTATACTAGTTTAATATTAAAATAATATTACTTTAGTTTAAACCTAAGTATAATAGTTAATAGGATATATTTATATATCTTTATAATTTTTATATTTATAATTAGTATATTATCCCTTATTATAAGTAATTATAAATTAGTTATTTACCTCTTAATATACTTCTTACTTATTAGTACTAATATCTCTTATACGTTCTATTCTAAAAGCCTAGTACTACTTAAGTAGCTAATAGGTCTAGTATAATAGCTTATATTATAATCGCGAAGTAAATATTATATATTATAATTTATAAAGTATAACCTGTTATTAGTATATAGGCCTTAGGGCTAATTAAAGACTAGGGTTATATATTCTTAGAGTATATTAATTATCTTATAAGTTATATAATAAGTATATACCTTCGCCTAAATAAATTAATTAAAGAAGTCTATAAATAATAGTATATATTAGGCTCTAGTTACTATATAAGCTAGACTAATTAGACTAAGCTAATTAGCTCCTAGTATAATTATAGGTATAAACTATTAAATAGTTAGTAGTAATATCTTAATTAGCTTCCTTATTTAAAGCTAGTATAGATAATAGCTCTAATATTATAAATAGATATCTTTTATTTATATTAGCTAGTATACTTATCTAATTAGGCGGTCTAATATAAGGGCCGCCGTATAATACCTATAGTCCTTATAAGCGCTTTTTAAGAAGGTTAGTATTTCTAGTTTTATAATATAAATACTTTAAGCTTTAGTTACTTTAATAAATCTAAGGTACTTACTTTTTATATAGTATAGTATATAGAATTTCTTTACTTAGTATCTTAGTACTTTCTTTCTCCCTTTTAGAATTTTAAGCTTATCTAACCTTACTTCCCCTCCCTTTATATATTTAATAAGCTAAGTATATATAAGAGATTACTAGTACTTTTCTAGCCCTCCTCCCTTTATAATTTATAAAGGGTATATATACCTCTTAACTTAATTTACTTTAAGTAGAGGTATTATAAGTTTCTTAGAAAGGTTAGTTAAGTTACTAGTTATAAGATAAGTAGGTATATAACTTAAGCTATTAGTAATATTACCTAATCTCTTAAAGGCCTATAAAAGAGCTTTAAGTTAAATTCTCCTAACTAATTAAGCTAGGTAGATATCCTACCCTTCTCTATTTACCTTATAATAAATATTAGTTTAAGAGCCTTATAGTTAGTATATATAAATACTAGGTACTTATTATAAATAACTAACTATCTAATTTTAGCTAGATATTTTATAATAGTAAAATACTTCCTCTCTAAGTTTAAGTACCTAGTCTTAATATCCTAGAGTTAGAATAAAATAAATATAATTATTTATTTATTTAGTAGCTATTTTAGAGTAGCTTCTATACTTACTACTAAGTCGTAGAGCTAAAATAAGTAACCGCCTAGGGTAGTCTTACTTATATCTATTATAAGGTAGTACTATAAATTAGGATTAGCTCTAGATATTATATTATTACTAATAGCCTTCTTAACTACTTTAAATAATTCTTATTAATTTTACTCTAGTTAAATATATCTTTCTTAATCTACTTTATTTTTATAATCTATTTCTTAACCCTACTTATTCTTATAGGTTTTACTAAGTCTTTATTATACACTTTAACTTTATTATTATAGATCTTATATAGCTTTAATTTATTAAATATTTATTTAAGATAGGATTTCTTTATTTTAAGAATATATATAGCTCTACTTAGTATAAAGATTTAGAGGAATAGAGTTAGTTAAAGAAATATATCTAGCTCTAACTAATTACTAGGTATAGGCTAGTTTTAAATTTAATTTAGATACTTAATTAATAGTTTTAAGCTAGTAGTACTTCCCTAAAATCCTAATACCTTAATTCTATTTATAAATAGGTGGGTCTTAGCTCCTAATAGATAAACTAGTCTAAATATATACCTTAGGAAGTAGCTTATATAAAGAAAGGTATATAGCGTATTAAAATTAGTAGTTAAAGTATTATAATTATCTATAAATACTAAAAATATATAACTACTATATTCTCCTATTAAGGTAGGTATTCTTACTTAACCTTTATTATTAGCTAGAAGGGGCTTAAAGACTAAATCTATAAATTATATATATATATAGGGAGTACCCTTTAAGCCTTACCCTATTTAAATATAAACCTATTAACTATTTAAAGTAAGGAATCCTATCTTAATTTAATCTTCTTCTTTTATTATAATAGCCTAGTAGCTATTTAAAGCGTCTAAGTAAAAGAATACCTTAAACTTAAGTATAATTAGGGTATCTAGCACTTCCTCTAGATAATATATTAGATAAGCGGACTTTATAATATATCTATTAAGAGTTATAAAGTTATAAATAACTTGAAGTAACTTAGATCCCTTTTTCTTTAAAGGGAATTTTATCCTTACTCCTTATAAGGAGCTTCGCCTTATTATAATTCCTGCGTCTTCTATTTCTAGAAATATTTAGTTAGTAAATTCCCGTTCTACTTAAGTATATTTAGGGAGGGTACCCTAGAAGGGTTAGGCGTTTAGTTTGAGGTTAATATTATACTTAATTAGGTCCGTTATTTTAATATTATAAATACTCTTAGTAAAGTAGTCCTTCTAAGTATATATTAATTACTTCGCCGCTTTTAATTATTCTATTATATCTATTATAATTCTAATAGTAATCCTACTTTACTAGAACTATTCTTCTACTAATTCCTTACTATTATTACTAATATCTCTTTATTTAAGTTAGCGCTAGGTAGGAAATCTATCTCCCTAGCCTAGTAAATACTTTATTATTAAAGTTATAATATTCTTAGGGTCTTCTAGTTTATTTCCTTAGACCTTCTATATTAGTTAGGGTCTAATAGACGACTCTACTAGTAATTTTATAAAATATTTAAAATTATCTACTTAGTTAAGTGCTTTATATAATATAAGAGTTAAATATATTATATTATAATACCTAGGGCTCTTAGCCCCCTAATATTACCCTAGTTAGTATATTAGAGTTACTAGTTTCCCGCTTTATTAAGTAGGATCTAGTAAGTAGTATTAGCTACGTCCTCTTTATCCTTATTTTCCTTAATTTTTATAGTAGGTAGATTTACTTATATTAGGAAGATCTTAACTAGTACTATTCGCGGTATTATATTATCTCTACTAATTAAGACTTCCTTTATATAGTAGTTAGGGTAGAAGCCTACTCGCCTTATCTAAGGGATTCTAAGTAAAAGATTATATACCTAGTTTTTAATAACCTAAGCCTTAATAACTACTTAGATACCTTCTATATTAATAGGTAAAAATATATAATTAGTAAGGGTATAGATTATATCTATTACTAAGCTAATATAGAGGTAACTATCTTTATAGACTTAAGGTAGTAAATCTATTATTTATAACTTTTAATAATTTATAAACTTAATAATTACTCCTCTATTAACTAAAGTTTATACTAGCTTTATATACCTAATCTAGGAAGTTATTATAAGCGGTTATAATTACCTATTATCTTTAAGGGTATAAGTAGTTACTATTAGGGGATATTTCTAAATAGTAGTAGCTATTACTACTTAGGGACGCTAGTCCTAGCGTATTTACTTAGGTACCTACTTAAGTATCTTACTTAAGTACTTTCTTTACTCTATATTTAGGTATAGAATATTATATAGATAATATAAGCTCCTATTAAGTAATATCTAATTTATTAAGAAGTTACCTAACCTCTATTATAAGAGGGAGCTTAAGTATTAATTTAATAGTAAATCTCTTATAATTTATTATTCCTTAAATAGTATCTAGTTATTTTAGTAGCCTTACTACTATTAACTCTTATACCTTCCCTATCTTACTAAGTTAAGTCTAAGGTATAAGCCTAACTCTTCCTTATAATACTTATACTTAAGGGCGTAGCTATTAATTTTAAGATATACTTAGAGTAAGTTAAGGATTTACTTAAATATTACTAGGAGTAGGTTAAGGATTTACTTATATATTATCTATCTCTTTATCTTTATCTTTACTTATAAGTAGACTAAAAGTAGGACCTTATATAAGGTAAGCTACTTAATATTTATTTATCTAGTTAAGGATTCCTTAAGGTAAATAGGGTAGCTTAAAACTCTAAGCTTCCTTCTACTTTCCCTTCTTTTAAATACCGGTCGGTTTCTAACTTACTTACTTACTTAATTTACCTTACTTAATTCTAAGTTATTATACTACTATTATATTCTATACTAATATTATAGGATTAGTACTATATTCTCTAATAGGGAGTATAATAGTAACTTACTTTAGATAATAGTTAGCTACTTAATTAGTTCCTTCTTTAGTAGGCCTTTATAAAATATATAATAGCGCCGGTAATACTACTCTTATAATAACTACTAGATACTAAGGTTAGAATAGTAGGTTATTATAAAAGGTTATATAATAGCTATATTTATTATATTTAAAATACTAGACCTAAGAGAGATCCTTTTTTAGTATACGCTACTCTCCTTATTAAGGGGCTTAATTTAGGTTTCCTCTTAGAGCTATAATATTACTTGCTATAATATTTAAGCTTCTTAAGCCTTATAAGATTACTAGGAAAGCTTAGTTAGATAAGATTAACGCCTATCTTATTAGATTATTATTTATTTAAACTAGGTAACTAGAAGTAACTAGTATCTTAGTAGATAGTTTATAAGTAGTATTAAATAGATTTAATTTACCTATCTTATAATAGGCTACTTTAATTAACCTCTTTATACTATTAAAGAAGTAGTCTACTCCTTTATTATACTTAAAGTTTACTTACTTATATTTATATTAGTCTTATATCCCCTTTAAGGTAGCTATTCTAATATTAATAAAATTACTTATTATCTTTCTTACTAGATTAATTAATCTCTTAAGATAGTTAGTAATTAACTCCTTACTATCTTACTAGAGTTATACTATTTATATCTAAAGCTTAAATTACTTTACTTAAGCGTCTTTCTTTATAATTTTAAATTTAGTTAGAAAGGCCTTTTTAAGCTTTATCTAATTAAGCTTAATATCCTTACTTAGATCTTAATACTAGGTATAAGCGTTACTATCTAGGTACTACTTAAAGATTAACTTATATTCCTTATTATAGTTTATACCTTCTTTATTAGTATCTTAATTATCTTACTTATAAGTATAATTAATATCTTTAAGAAATTTAACTAGGTCCTCTTAACCGTCTTAAAGATTATAGAAGGTTTAGATCTTTACTTAAACTATTCTTACTTAAGGAGTACTACTTAAAATTAAAGTACCTAGTAGGCTAGGTTATATACTTCCTATTAAAGTAGATACGTCCTTAAGAATTAAAGGGGTATCTAGTTTTTATTACTTTCCTTTACTTACTTAAGAAATAATTCTTAGTAGGTAATTTAAAGAGGACTCTAATAATAATCCCTTATCTAGTAAACTAGTATTAAACTTATCCTTACTAAGAGGTAGTTTACTTAATAATAATAAAGGAGTTCCCTTCTTTAAAGAGGTTAACTATACTCTACTTACTTTAATACCTCTCTAGTATAATAGAATAAAATTATAATATATAAATAGTACTATACTTAATAAGGATAATTAAGTAAGTAATATTAAAGAGATACTTAAGTCCTTCTAAGTTACTCTTTTAACCTCCTACTAATAACTTAAGTCCTTCTAAGTTATTTTAAACTAGTACCTATCCTTTAGTACTAGCTTATAATACTTACTTATAGGGTTACTTAACTTATTAATAATTAAGATAATCCTAGCTAAGCCCCCAGATTATTAATAATTTATATATACTAAGTAAAATGAGCTAAAATAAGTAATCGGTTAAAAGATATATATTCTAGGATTTTCTAGGCAGGAACTATTGGTAGACTACCTAGTGGGGTTCCTGCTTACTAACCGCTTTTTCACCCTAACATAGGTATGCGGATGTTGCCGGTGAAGTGTGCAGGATACACGGCAGATATATCTACCTCATCTAAATACTCTAGATTACCAACTTAACCATGTAAATGGAATTCTTCGATGACGAGGACGACCAACGACCAGTTCCGGAGGAGATCATTCAGCCCGTGCCTACTCACCCATTCCCTTTCCTGAGGCTTCCTCGCGAGATACGCAACCTCATATACGGGCACGCCCTTGTTCGTCCTGGTGTTGGACATTACGTTGAGCCTGCTCGCACCTGTTTTATGCATCACAAGGGAGGTTATCCCAGCAGCTGGACCTCATATTGGGGAAAGGAGAAATCGACGCGCCTTTTCCGTGTGAGCCATCAAGTCTCGAGCGAAGCGACCGAGATCTTCTACTCGACATTCCCATTCCATTTCCCAGTGACAATAGATGTCGCCTTGGTTCACGACACGCTTCGAGATACCTTACCGCTTAGAGCTAGGAGACTCATTCGTGAAATAGGTTTCATGATCCTGATCAGAGGTATCCAACACTCATTTACTGCCCAAGACGATGAGGAGCCGCGACTAGCTATCGAAGCTGCGGTAGGATTGTTACCCAACATACAGCGCATCGAAGTAACTATAGCATGTGTCGGCCATGACGTACCGGAATATCAGGTCATGGAAGTAGTCGACCGGGTCCTGAAAGAGCTGGGTCCGCTGAGAGACATGCCGGGTGTGATCATCTGTGAAGGTTCCAATGATACTAAGCAGCGTGCTCATATTATAAATGAGGTTCGGAAAGCTCTTGGGCGCCAATGAGCAGAGGAGCGGAAGCTACAGACAGACATTTGTTGGCCTCTACGTCACCGACATACCTGAAGGAGGATCTATGTCTGAGATTTCGACAAATTTTTGAATTAAAGATTCTCCATGGAACAAAGACAACACTCCGAAGACCTCACCCAAGATTGGAAAGCATCCAATGAACTCATTTCCTGACGATCAGCGAAATATGGCGATATGAAACTGAAAGGGGCATGTGGAATATCAATACCTGAAATATAGGGAATCGATATACGACATCTATGCAACAAGCGACTAAGGCTAAGGTCTATATACTGCCTGAGTACAGCATAGACGAGCTTTCGCGAAATCCTCACCCCAAGCCAATATCTACAGTGAGCAACGAGCGGATCCAGCAGCACACGGACGCAAACCCCCCTACTCCACCATGCTCCGCCTTACCCCGCCTTCACCCCATCACCCCTTTGTCTCCCTCTTGCTGCTCCGCTTCACTTTCTACCTTCCCTTCCCATACTCCACTTTCCTCCCCATTCATCCGCCCTTCCCCTTCCACTACTCCTCCCTGCTCCCTTATCCTTCCTACCTCCCCTGCCTCCGCTCTTCCCCCCGGACGCTCCATCAACGCACCTTTCCTCCCCTTGCCCATCGAACATCGAAAACAGCACGGCAAATTTCAGCCTCGTGCCATCATTGTGAAAACATTGATCATCATACCATCAGTCAACCCGCCCCAATATAATAATTTATGCCTTTGGCTAAAGAGTTAGATAGGGGTTTATGGGTAAGCAGTAGGTTTGGAGGTTGTGTGGAGGGTTTGGGAGGTATGAGGTGTGGATGGGAAATGAACGGAATGTACGTTGTGAAGAGCGGTGAGTAGATGGAGGTTGTGGAATACGGAACGTGGTGATTTAAAGAGGGTTGGCTCGGGGAGTTGGATGTGGAGGATGATATTTGGGGGAGTGAAGCGTGTAGAGGGTATGTAGCATATGTCATTCACTTTTCGTTGTGTGGTTGAGTAGGGAGGGAGAGCGGAGGAGGATGGGAAATAGGTATTGAAGACGATATAAGGGAAGAAAAAGTTCGAGGGTTCGGGTGATGGGGCGTAGATGTCTTAAAATTGCAACGGTATGATAAAGCCGCTCTATCGAGCGAGAGAGGGCGAAGTCGTGATAGGCTGGGTGAGTATAGTTGTCACGGTCTGGAGGCGGTGATACTTTAACTCTTCGGTCAAGGTGTGATCAATCTATGAGTCTTTGCGTGTACTGAGTGCTTTGATATATCGTTGCCGAAACACATTGTTTGTTCCGGAAAGGACAGGACAAAATGTAGATATACTACAATGCAACTCCCAAAGCGAGAACAGGGTTGAAACCATAACAGCACTCAAACAGCTTCAGCTTACAAGAGTATATATCCACCATTTGGCCGATTCTTCACGAGGTACTCGTATCACCCCCATCGACCTCAGAGGGATTCATCGTTCCACCCATGGCCCCACTCCCAATCTTAGTCCGCCCTTCACTCGTCACTGTCCAGATCTGGAATTCCATTTCCCGAAACACGTCGTACTGCGTCATGAATTCTCCCACCCCTCTGAGCGTCGTTGTCAGATCGGCGTAGGTGTGATGGCGTGTCACGGTGGGATTTAGATCTTGGATATGCACAAAGGCGAGCTGTTTGTAGTTGAAGGTGTTGAGTTCTGGGATGGTGTCTGTGGGTGACTATATGGATGATTGGAATTAGTTCATTCCCTGTCATATTCCATTGTATATTATATAGATGTATGTGCAGGAACGAATACATGTGGTGCATTGAACACGACCTGAGATGACTTGGAAGAGACAGAAAGTACAGAGGAAGGGTAACTGACTTTGCCGCATATTACGGAGAGACCCTCAACGATGGCCATGAGGGCGTGTACGCGGATGATGGTTCTCATGGTGGTGTAGTAGTAGAAGTCAAGGACAATTGACGAACCCGGAACGGGGTAGCGCCTTGAGTCATTGAGGAGTGTCCTGAGTGTATAGTATGGTCAGTCGATAGCCGTGAACGGAGATAATGGGTCACAGAGAGATAGTTTACTGAACAGAAGATGCTGATGGAACGGTGGCAATCGTCAAATTAGGCTGTGAATTTGTATGAACGTCGCTCGAAGATTGAAGCGTAGCTCCGAAGGTAAGAGATATTTGCAGAACAAAAGAGATGAGCGATAATGATCCAAGCTTCTTCATCGCATGAATTGTAGCATGGATATTGTAGTCACTGAACAAACTCGAGTCGTCAGATTGAACAGGCGGAGCCAAGGAGCAGAGGCATGCGGGATCTGGAGCAGATGACCTTAGGCTATATATGAACATAGAATTCGTAGAGAGACTTTTCCCGCGTTTCAATGTAACGTGGAGATGCGACTTGCGCGAGGCCAAGAGCGAAGCGTCACGAATAGTCGCTTGAATCTCAACCTATACAGCTCTTCTCGTTCGAACAGCTATACATACACTTCTCGCCTGTTTATAAGTCTCCCAGATCGTCCAAATTATCTAGGTCCTGGACGGACTTTGAACCTCGCTCGGTCTTGCTGCCCAATTTTCGATTTTTCTTCCACTAAACATCTTCTATTATCACCATGGTATGGAATCGCTATGATTTCGACGTGGTTCTGCCGTGTGCCTGAGGTGCTGCTTTCGAGGGGACCTTCTCGCCAGGCGCCGTTGGGTCTTCATGTATGGCATTGACCTCGAGGAAGTGGTATAGGACGATGAGGAGCATAGCTAGCGAGCCAAGGAAGATGGCGAGAGTGTAGAGATCATCGTCGGAAATCATCGTTGCGGTTGTAGATGGCGTGCCTCAGCAATGACGGTCCTTGTTGCAGAAGGGTGGAAGGGGATTTTGGGAAGGATCTGGGGATCAAGAGATTTAGCTGGGCTCAAAGCGAGTACACGGTAGAGTCTTACAGCCTTAGGTGCTTTGCATTAGCACCAACTTTGGGCCTTTGGGCGGGGGAAAATAATTTCAAGGATAATGAAGGTGGTGTTGGGAGGGAAAGAAATGTAGGTAGCCCCAAGAATGGCGCTAGTGTTCTCAGCCCTGTGAGTCTGCGGTTCCCCACCACAAGTTCAATATCCTTGTCCGGCCAGTACATGAAGCAGGACGAAGTGAGAGCCCCTCTGGCCTTGCTCGTATCTTCGACACCTCCCCCCACGATTTCGGTACACAATTAAAACTTCCATCTACGCCGTTTGACCCGCAAGGGATACCCTAACGTCATCCTCCTCCAAGCCCCCAGACTCCAGTCATGCCTCCGAAAAAAGAGGAGAAGAAGGCGAAGCCTTCGTCGACAAAGATTGTTCAGGATAAGGTCATCGTTTGCCCCCGTCTGCTACCTGGGTGCAATACTAACGCCATTCCCAGACCTTTGGCATGAAAAACGTCAGTCGATCTTACCCTTTAGTCAAGGCGCCCCTCGGTCTACAGGGATTACTGTTGACTGCCATTTATGATTTGCTAACGAGGTTGGTGGTCAGAAAAAAGGAGCTCAAGCCCAGAAATACGTCCAACAAGTCCAATCGCAAGCCGCCCAAGCCAAAACACCAGAGCAAAAGAAGAAAGAAGCCGAGAAAGCGCAGCGAGAGAAGGAGAAAGCCACCTCGGAAGCATTGGCGCGAGAGACAGCAGATCTATTCAAGCCTGTACAGGTTCAAAAAGTGGCATTTGGCGTGGATCCAAAGACGGTGTTGTGCATATTTTACAAGCAGGGTAATTGCGAGAAAGGAAGAAAGTGTAAATTTAGCCATGATTCAGCGGTGGAGAGGAAAGGAGAAAAGAAGAACCTGTATCAGGATAGGCGGGAAGATCAAGATGAGGCCAAGAAGAAGGATGATATGGCTGATTGGGACGAGGGTAGGTCGCAGCACGAACCCCCTCCTACATTTCTCGCCCTACTTCGGAAAAACGCTAATAAAATACATGAATTTAGAAAAACTCCGCCAAGTCGTAATGAGCAAACACGGCAACCCAAAAACCACAACCGACAAAGTCTGCAAATTCTTCGTCAACGCCGTCGAAGAGGGCAAGTACGGCTGGTTCTGGACCTGCCCTAACGGCGGCGACAAATGCATGTACAGACACAGCCTACCGCCCGGCTTCGTGCTCAAAACGAAAGAGCAGCGCGCGGCCGAGAAAGCGCTGATGGACAAATCGCCCCTCAAAACACTCACGCTGGAAGATTTCCTGGAGAGCGAGCGACATAAACTCACCGGGACGCTGACGCCGGTGACGCCGGAATCGTTCGCGAAGTGGAAAAAGGAGAGGCTGGATAAGAAGGCGGCGGAGGATCAGGCGCGGGAGGCGAAGGAGGCGACGGGGAGGGCTATGTTTGAGAAGGGCGGGTGGGAGGATGATAGCGAGGAGGAGGAGGAGAGCGAGGAGGAGGGCGGAGTGGATGATGATGATGCTGATTGGGATATGGAGAGTATGAGGCGGGAGACGGAACGGATCCGAGAAGAGAATGAGAAGAGGCGGCTGGAGGGTGTGGGTGGGCAGGTGGCCATCGAGACTAATGGGCATGGGCATGGACATGAGGATGAGGATGGTGCTGTGGGTGTTGATGAGGTGGAGCCGGAGACGAATGGCGTCAATGGGCATTCTGAGGATACATGATTGCGGCGAATTTGATATATAGGCATCTGATTTAGCGGCATTTTAGGATAACGACCGAGGAAGACATTCTTGGGATTTTGGGACATGTCATGAATCTATGATGCTATGAGTCTGTGATACTATAATGCTATAATGTGAGACCTCATCCAGATAGCCAAGCTAGTACTCATTTACAGTAAAGCAGGTAGCTAGCTGCGGTTCATCTCCTCGACGGACCCTTAGTCGCTTCCTTCCTCCTAATCTTATCGACCGTCCTCTGCAGCGCATTCTTCACCTCACCTTTCGAGAACGTCGAGATGTCGAAATAATTCGGTGCGATATCCTAGAAACTGCGTTAATACGATCATCACCAACCAACAAGAGCTGAAGCATAAAGTCGAAACTTACCAGCAACCATTCGGGCTTGACACTAGTGACCGTTCTTATATAGTTCTTGGTCGTAAGCACGAATTCATTGTACACCAACCATTCGCTATCCTGCTGTAATACCGTGCTCGGGTGTAGGATGACGTTCTGGTTATCCTTGACCGTAACGTAGGTCTTGCTGCTCCCTTCTTTCTTGGCCACTTGCATGAAGAAACCGGCGACAAGCGCACGGCGGATGTTGCTGTAGTAATTCTTGTCTTCGAATGGGACACTGACGAGTTCTAATTCGTGGGTTTCCATGATGCGGCGGAGTTGCAGACGGACGTTGTCGGCGGACTGGAGGGCTCGGAGTGATAAGAAGTGGTCGTGGCACCATTGCTTGGGGTTTGCTAACGCTTCGGGCGATTTGAAGGCGTGGTAGACGTTTAGCATTGTGAGATGGTCACCGTCGGGATGTGCGAAGAGCGCTTTCATTTCGTCGGCGCGTTTGCGGGCTGAAGCGGGGCGGACGAAGATCTGAGGGACGGAGAGGAGAGCGGTGAGGGAGAGGACTTCGTTTGAGCAGTAGAATTCTGGGGATGAGATGAGCATGACGGCGAGTGTTGGGTCGAGAGGGAATTCCGAGGCGAGTTTGCCCAGGTGGGTGAGATTGCCGTCGTCATCTAGGCAGGCTAGGTAGTTGAGCTCCTCCAAAGCGCGCATCATGGTCTCAGGCGCTGGGGGATCCATGAGATCGAAGTGAACGAGGTCATCGATGCCAAGCTTTTTAAGGTCGAGAACGGTGGATGAGAGATTGGAGCGGAGAACTTCAGGGTAAGTGGTTTCGATGAGCTCTTTCTTAAACGCTGTTTCGGTGTATAGCCGGAAGCATTTCCCTGGCCGCGTTCGACCGGCTCGACCGGCTCGCTGTTGCGCAGATGCTTTCGATATTGCAGATACGAGTAAAGACTCGACTCGAATACGAGGATTGTAGACCTTTTGCTTGCTGAAGCCGGGGTCGACAACATACACGATACCGTCGATAGTAAGGGATGTCTCGGCGATGTTCGTCGAAACAATGCACTTCCGCCCCGGAGCTCCTCCTGGTCTCCTCGGCGGCGGTGCAGGATCGAAGATACGTTGCTGTTGGTTTGGAGGGAGCGTGCCGTAGAGAGGATAGACTTTCAACGGACCGGCATCGGCTTCGCGAATCATCTCGTCTGCTTCGAGGCTGATCTTGCGGCAGGCATCCTCGATCTCCTCCTCGCCCGTAAGAAACAACAGGATATCGCCTTCTGGCTCGCCGGCATGTATTTGCAGTACGGTTCGCAAGGAAGCTTCAACGTAGTCCCGCTCCGGCTCCGACGTGTAGAATATCTCGACGGGATGAGTACGACCAGGCACAGCTAGCAGAGGTGCGTCGTTGAAGTAACTCTGGAACTTTTGTGCATCTAGTGTAGCAGACATGATCACGATTTTCAAGTCTGGTCTTCGCTTCGCTACTTCCTTGAGCAAGCCCATAAGCGTGTCGGTCGCAAGCGTGCGTTCATGTGCTTCGTCAAGGATGATGGTGCTGTATTGATTCAGATTGTTGTCATTCATTGCCTCTCGAAGCAGCATACCATCCGTCATATATTTGAGGATCGTCTTCTGATTGGTGACATTCTCAAAACGAATATTGTAGCCAACCTCGTCTCCCAGAGTAACATCCATCTCATTGGCTACACGCTGTGCCACAGACATGGCCGCGACTCGACGTGGCTGCGTGCAGGCTACGAGCTTGCGCTGTATGTGCGGCTGATCATCAAACAGGACGAACTGCGGTATTTGAGTGGTCTTTCCGGAACCGGTCTCTCCGACGAACACCTATTTCTTGTCAGGGCAGGGAAAGCCATCTACAGCTGAGCGTGCTCTTACTAGGAACTGTGACTTTTGATACATCTTCAGGAATTCGTCCCTCTGCTGGTGCACTGGCAGGTTCCGCCTCGTTTTGAGAATGTTAAAATACTGCTTCGATAGTGGCTGCCCACTGAAGGGGTTATTGGGCCCATTCTCTGCATTTGTCGCCATTGCCGCTGTGGTCTTATGCCTAGGCAGCCTTGCCAATGTGGAGCTATCTGATACGCCATTCGTCCTGCTCGTCCCCTTTCCGTAACCGTTACTATAGCCATTGTCGCCAACGTCCCCTTCGTCTTCTTCTTTTTCTTCATACATATGAGCCAGGTAGGGATTCGACCTTGGATCCTTCTCTTTCTTCGTATATTCCTGATGGGCGTGATCAGCAGGGCCAACATCCTCCTCTTTCTTCTGACGTTTTCTGCTCTTTGACTCGCCGCTCGTCCCCTCTTCTAGCTTGATGGTAGTTGGTAAACCATTGGTCTGTTCAACTTTGACGCCTCCGGACCTGGGCATGTTCATCGTATATGGATCTTCATCAGAGTCCATATCTTCGACCCTTTGCCGCTTCACGCGACTGTGCTCCTGGTCTCCGATTTTTCGCGCCGCCATCTGTTCACAGTTGATGACCGCTAGGTTCAGCCCATCTCCTGGTGATGCACTAGTAATATTTTGGGTCTGTGGAGCTAGATGTGATATCGCGCTAACCCGATTGGAATCAATGCAGGGCAAGGGCAAAATGGTTGGAGGATATCGCAGCGCAAGGTACAGCAATCTCAATTGCAGCTCTTTGATGGTATCATCCTCCATTCCGTTCTCTTGTTCGCTATATCTTCATCGACGTATGCGTTACTCTCGTCAGACCCAAATGGGGTGTTGATTGTAATGTGATTGTTGAGCTGACCACTATCTCATCGTGGAGAGAAAGCGAGATGGATTCCCCAGAGTCTGATGATTACGTTCCGACCTTTTATATTGGCCAACATGAAAGTGATCGCGTCCGTGTCACTCCAGAACTCTTACATCAAGCTCAAGATTGCAATGTGAGTAATGAAGAACCTGCGCCATCACTCAATGGCGAGCTGACTTGTCTAATATATAGTATGATATGCTAACAACTCCCATCACGACTCCCATCTTTCGCGCTCGTGTCTTGACATTAGTGTCAAATCATTTGGAGGAATTGGAAAACAATCCTAATGAGACTATATCAATACCGACCATATACTCCTTTTCGCCCTTCGATACTCCCCTGGCCCCCAGCGAAACCGTGTCCCAACTGCTTGCCGTGGCCAGTCCATGGATCGATCTTTCCTCTCCGGATCCCGTGATCTACAACATATCCCGTCAGGTCCTCGAGCTCGAAGTAGCCTACGCTGCGTTCTGTGGGGTAGGGAACATCATCTTGCCAAGTCCCAAACTACAACACGGTAGGCTACATGGCGAAGGTATCGCTCGGTACGCCTATGCCATCAAGGAGGCTCTGAATGTTGGGCAATATACACAGCTTTCTGTGTCCCTGTCAATGATGGACAACCCCGTAGATGAAGAGGACGATGACAACAGCAGTCTTGCGGCGTTGGCTCGTGGTAGGTACATGGGGCTTTCCGAAGAAGGCTACGGGAAGACCTCAATGGAAGAAGGCGCAGAGGCTGGTGATCCAGAGACTGGCAGTCGTTCGTCTAGAAAGTCTGCGACTTTTGACTTTTTTGGCACTTGGGATGCATGGAATGTCATCAGGACAGTATGTAAATACAGCAATAGGCTTTTCATAGGTAAGAGCCGGATCACACATTCGTTCCAATCACTTTGTCTTCTACCTTTGAAGATCTTCTTCCTTGTGCTTCTGACACTGGTCCTTCTTGCAACGAAGCTCAAGATACAAGAGGGATGAAGATGTCTGATGAGATGTTAGTTCCCTTGTAGCTCCTTATACTTCAAGATGGGAAACTTGAGGACGTTGCTGATTAATGTTGCGGTAGCCTTGTCCATACCACGTCTACTTCCACCGCTAAGTGTTGAATCCAGGTGGCACTCTGAACCTCTTCGCATATTGCAGATCACCAAGAAGACCTTCGAGGGGAATCGCAGGGGCTACCCGTCCATCAGCAAGTACCACCAGGCACTGCTAACCCGGTATATGCGCATCCGACAACCTCCATGGCTCCTACTTGGCGACGTTGGCCCAATCCCTGGAGTAGAAGCCTCTGACATACCACCTATGGTCGGTACCTCTATGATAGGAGAAGACAATTTGGCCGATGCTGAAGATCCTCCTCCACCGACACCTGCTGAGGCATCTGACATCCGGCGCAGACCTCGCCAGAAATCGAAAGATCCGACACCTCAACTGAGCTACCTACGGGATTTCCAACATCGCCAACCACCACGTACAACCCTGGAGAGATTCGGCGCTGGCTACCAAGATTACCTTCAAGCTCCTCTACAGCCATTAACCGACAACCTCGAGAGCATCACCTACGAAGTCTTCGAAAAGGATCCGATCAAATACAACCAGTACCTTCTAGCCATCCAGCGAGCGCTCCAGGACTGGCACGATCAAGGCAAGCCAGCCTCGGGAACGGACGGCCGAATCGTGGTAGCGGTGGTGGGAGCTGGCAGAGGCCCATTGGTGACTCGCACTCTCGAAGCCAGCGACTCCACCGGCATCCCCATCGAGATGTGGGCGTTGGAGAAGAACCCGAACGCATTCGTGCTGCTCCAACGGCACAACGAAGAAACCTGGGGCGGTCGCGTCAACCTCGTAAAGTCAGACATGCGCTCTTGGAAAGGCCCAACGCGACAACCAGCGCCGACGCAAACTCACCCATCAACCTACACAGGCTCATGGCCACTCCAAACCCCCGAAGATCCCCAAAACGACCCCTTCAACCACACCCAAACGCTTCCAACACCCCAACCCCAACCCCACACCCCTGAACCTCCTCAAACACACATCCCAATCGACATCCTCATCTCCGAACTCCTCGGCTCCTTCGCCGACAACGAGCTCTCCCCCGAATGCCTCGACGGCATCCTCCCCCTCCTCAACCCGACCCACGGCCTCTCAATCCCAACCTCCTACACCGCCCACCTAACCCCCATCGCCGCCCCCAAACTCCACGCCGACATCGCCGCCCGCGCCGCCACCGACCCCGCAGCCCCGGACACACCTTACGTCGTCATGCTGCACGCCGTCGACTATCTCTCCACCACCGCCCCCCGAGCCCCTTCCTCATCAACAACAACAACAACAACAACTACCGAATCACCCTCTCACCCCCCATCCACATCCAAATCCATTTCCATCCCCCAACCGGTCCCCAACGTCCAACAAGCCTGGTCCTTCACCCACGGCCCCATGCCCCCGCTCCCCGCCGACTCGAGAAACAAACACAACGAGCGCCACGCGCGTCTCCATTTCAACCTGAGAGATAGAGCCGTCTGTCACGGCCTCGCTGGATATTTCGAAGCGGTCCTCTATCCGGGCGTGGAGCTGAGCACCAATCCGCTGACGATGGAGGGGAAGAGTAAGGGGATGATGAGTTGGTTTCCGATATTTTTCCCGTTGAAGGTGGGGATTTTTCTTTTGATATTTACTCCTTTTTTCCCTCTTGCTGTTTTTGCTTGTGGAGGGATGGCTGACGTACGCGCGTATGAGGACAGACACCCCTCTACGCCCCCGACGCCTCTACGCTTACGGTGTCCATCTTCCGCGTCACGGATAATCGGAAGGTGTGGTATGAGTGGGTTGTGGAAGCTTGGTCGCATTTGATGATTGGGGGTGGGGAGGGGAGAAGGGTCAGGCTGGGGGTCAGTGAGGTGGGGTGTTCGAAGGGAGGGGGGTGTTTGATGTGATTTGTTGGGGAGGGGGTCGGAGGGTATGGGATGGATGGAGGTGGAGGTTGGGGTTTGGGGTTTGGGGATTTTTATCGAATGGCTGATGATGATGGAGGGGGTAATGAATTAATTGAGGTGTATGGGGATGTCCGAGGTGGGATTATATGAGAGTGAAAGGTTCTTCGATAGTCATGCATATTGGTATCACGACAGTGAGTCACGATACGACGAGCTAGGATCAAAGAGACTTTTTCTTCTTCTAAAAGTGGGTTGTTGCATGTAGTGTAGTGTCAAAACCGTCCACCCCTGGGTATTTGTAAATGATAGTATCCCTCCCGCGCTCTATAGTTTAGCTCTTGCTGCTGTTGAGCGGATAGACGTGTATATGTGTAAGGTGCCGCGGAGTAAGGCAAGCATAGCACGAAGAGTGTACTATGTACTTGATTGCCGTGTGTAAGTCTTTCAGCACGCGAGCCAAGATGCAATGAAAGGATTAATTTCATTGGCTTTCGTGTCCCGTCAGCCCCTTTCGAATGGCAAGTACGCTGTCCACAATCACCGCATCGATACCCTCCTTGACTTGCAGCTAATATATACTGTCAGCATATCCATTCCTTCCATTCCGAGCACTTGCTTACCTTCACTTTCTCAGGATCATTGTTCAACGCTCCATAGCTGACGCAAACCAATCCCGATTCCTTCACCACCCTGACAAGCCGCGGGCTTATGACCAAAGGTTCTGCAGCGCACACAACGCCGAGCAGGTTCCATCGGGATGCAAAGCGAATAGCCTCTTGGAGACTACTGGCTCGGATGTCGCCGACGGGGGACGTGCCTGCGTCTGTGAGGAACAGGATGGGTATCGAGGGCTGCTTGAAGGAGAGGAGAAGGCAGATGTCCGGATTGAAGCTTGAGAAAATGACGTTGCGCTTCTTGCCCAGGTCATATACTTTTGTGAGAACGGTATCGACAAAGGAGTTCAGTTCGACGGCGTACGTGTCCATCTCTTCGGCCTCGCTTTCATGGAGCATGGGGTATTTCATTTCGATGTTGAAGCCGATGCTTTCGGGGAGCTTCTTGAACATTTCCTCCAATGTGGTGAAGGGGGCTTGGATGAAGTTGCCGCGACTGTTGCCTTTGAAGCCTTTGGACTTGAAGTCGCGTGTATGCTTCATGCGTTCTCGCATGTCTTCTGAGGTGTCGTCGCTTGTTAGGTCTCCCAATGACATGGAGCGAATTTTCCGTGGATCCGCACCGTTGATGGCTTTCGCAACAGCTTCGTTGTCCAGGACTGGAGACCCTGGCCGTGACTGGCGGGGATTACGGCCGTTGTTGACGTGAAGGAATTGCTCGAGTGTGAGAGTGTGCACTGGGGCATCGATGCCTGTCTCACTCACGAGAAAGTCGTGATATATCACGGGTACGTGGTCCTTTGTCAATTGGACATCGAATTCAACATACGAGGCTCCTAGATTAGCGGCTGCAATGAACGATTGTATAGTGTTTTCGCCAAGCTGCAGCGAGTTTCGAGCAGCGACGTTCTTGCCTAAGCCTCGGTGTCCTATCACCATGGTGGAGGTCATACTCTTCCAGTAGGTCAGGTCCTCCGCAATAGTCATGTTTGGATGAGTGAAAGGCGTGATAATGAGGAAATTGAAGTTGACCGTGCCGATAACCTCAAGGGTGTTGGCTGCTACAATTGGTACAGCAACATCTCCCTGCAGCGAGATCCGCTTAGAGCCAACGTTGGGTTTGACCGTTGAGAGAAGTGCAACCCCGCGGCCAACGATCTGGTCATTAGACCCGGCGTATGTTGGCACAATGTCAAAGTACATCTTTACCTTTGTGACATCGGGTGCGAAGAATGCGAATGGCTCTGTGCTAATATTATCCTGGACCGGCAAGTCGATGATCGATTCCTCACCGCGCGCTCCGATAGCAGAAACGACGACTGATAAGGCAGTGTCAAGCTGCGTAAGATGAGCATCTGCCAAAGGGATACGATCAAGATTGACTGCCTCGACAGCTTTTCGGCTATCCATTGATCCGAGACTGACAAGTATCATGGCATCCTTTGTGAGGTATCTATGGCCGTAAGTCTTGATAGGCTCCATACTCTTCATAGCACCGCTGCCATTGGGGGTACCGTTTTGCTTTCTGCTTTCATACGGTTTGCTAGTTTGAGAGGGATGAGCTGAGGGCGAGTCAGAATCGGAAGAGGGTGGGGATGCTGTGACTTCGGTCAGAAGTCTTGCGACATCGATATGTCCTCTCAAGACCGCGTGTTCTGTGGCTGTCCACCCAGAAGTGTCGGGCTTCTCCAGGACGGCTCCTGACTTGATTAGAACATTGACGATACCGATGCGGCCCTCAACGCATGCTATGAAAATTGGGGTCCATCCGTAGGTATTTTCTGCAATCTCCGTGTTGGCCTTTTGGCTTCCAATACCATCGAGTAGAATGGAGGCACACTCTACGTGGCCGGAACGAGCGGCGGCGTAGAGAGCTGTCTCGCCTTGATTGTCCTGATAGTCAAGATCAACTCCCGCCTCTACCAACAGCCGTACGATGGCCGTAAAGTTGGCTTCGACAGCCAGGGAGAGGACTTCGCCAGACTTGGACATGTTCTTGCGAATCGCAGCTTTGCAATCGCTCGTTCCTCTCCAATCTTCTGCTTCAAGTAAGGTTTTCGTAGTAAGCGGATGCCCGCCAATGACACTCAGATGCAGAGGAGCATATCCATCGACGTCTTGCCAAAAGGGAGCATCTATCCCGTCGCTGACTTCGAACTGACCCCAGGCTTGCATTCTTGTGATAACGATCTGACAGATAACCACGAATCCATATTGAGCTGCGTAATGTAGTGGCATTCGTCCATACACATCTCTTGCAAATAAGGCTTCGCGCTGCTGTGGGCGTAGCTTGTCTAGTATGTACTCCAGGAGTACAACAGCTCTGTCTTCTCTTCCCAAGCGACTATAGCCATCAAGCTCTTTCGTGGAATATGTTGCAGGTGCAAGGACTGGGGCCGCTGCTGGTTTAATGTAATTGGCCGTATCCACATTCGTGTCCTCCGATTTACTGTCAGTGGCTTCTCCATCACCTGAAGTCTTGGATCGTCCAAGGCTAATTATGAGACGGTGTATGACATTCCGCTTGTTGATATCGTCTCCTTCGTTGAGCGATTCGATTTCTTCCAAGAGCTGGTCAATGCAAGACTTAGCTCTACAGGCAATAGCTCTTTGCAAGAGATTGAGAGCCATGATAGGTGGTATTCTGTCTGCTGAGTCTTCTGTGTATGCGTTGGATTGAGATAATAGATCACCCATTCTGCCCGCGTTGTCCATACGGATGGCTGAGTCCACGGCATCCAGTACTCCAGCCGGTAGGCTCAGCATCGCCTTCGAGGATGCGCGCTTCAGAGAATGTGAGGAATGGGTGGAACTATCGTCGTCGCGAACCTTGACATCGCCGAGCTTCGAGAGCCAGTCATTGACGAGCTTCATAGTCTCCAATAAGTCGATATTGGTAGCAAATTGCTTGGTGTCAACCTTTGATTCCAGGTATCGCCGCTGCGTCGAGGCTTGTCGCAGTTTCTTGTCTAACTTCTTTGTGATCTTGACGAACCCTCTCCTGTTGACCTCTCCATACCATTGTAGCTTCCTCAATTGACCGCGTAATTCTAAGAGAGCACCCATGATGTCTTCCACCTCATCTTGGTCGATGCCACCATCAGTCTCGAGGGACCGCCCATAGCGATCCTGCAGCAACTTGAGCCGACGAGCTGCATCGGCAAACTTCTTGTTGTAGAACGAGTCAACATCCTCCAGATTGCGATCCAAGGAGAACAAGAACTCTGCAGCTTAATTAGCATGCGATCCAAGAGGCCCCCATGTGAGCAGCATGCCAGCCGTATCAGCCACATCTCCCTGCTTGACATCCGCAGCGGCTGACTTGATGAGCTTCTTCAACGGCTTGTACTTGATGTATGAGGTTGCCCACTCAGGCACCTGGTTGCGGGGGAGGTTGCGACCAAATTTCATGTTGGCAGGATTGTAGTACTGCGGCTCTCGTGAGCTAGCAAAAGAGGGTGAGTCTCAATTGAGGTGAACGTAATGAGTTAAGAACATGAGGATGGGCGCAATCTGATCCTGCAGAAAGCGAACAGGGAGAGTGCAGATGCCGTGGACTGAAAAGCCATTGATGTTGTAGTCGCTTATCCCCGTTACAATCAGAGGTAATTAGAGATAATTTGGATGCATGAAGTGGACTGGGGAGGGTTGAGGGCGGGTCTTGACACAAAATGCTTCCTTTTGTGCGTGCTTGTTTGGAGGCGTTTGGTTGGCTGTCGGGAGTAGCCACGGAGAGTGTAGGAATGCAAGAATAGGATAGGGGAGGTCCTCGCAGACGACAGGGTAGGCGTCGTGAAGTCAACAACAATGCATATGTGTCGAACAAGAATAGATGGAGGGTAAGATCGTTTGAACCCAATAAGTTACGGAGAAGCTCATGCAACGCTAATCTCCGAGACATACGTATAGTATCTCCGCCACACCTGCAAAGCGTGTTGTACTCGATGCTGCGAGGACGAAACGGCATATCACAGGACTGCATTGGTATCTGAAGCTATCCTATGCTACAACCGTCGACTTGAATATCTACATCGCTCAACTGGTTCGTTTCCTCTGGTTTCCCCGCCGTATTGATAGTATTATATTGGCTCATCTCCTCCCTTCCTTCGATGTTGTGATATGCTATGCTTTATCGAAGAATGGCAGGGTACTGGTAAAGAAAATGTGTATATCTGGCATACTTACCGGTGATGCGAGGCGTAGCAATGAAGAAAAGCCTCGACTTCAGACATAACTCCAACCAGTCCACCAGTGCGAAAAATGCTATACCATGTATCGAGTTGCGAGCCGATTGAAAGAAACCGAAAAAGGTCTCATTATGTCGACACGCGCTGGATGAGTCGTAATGAATTTTACGGAGTTCTGCGTATCGGACTTATTAGGATGTGCGGGTCCCAGTGGCAGAAGACTGCGGTGTCAACGCAATCTCCCGACGCTCGTTTGCCGCTATCTCTTGGAAAAAATCCTCGACTGCGCCACGGTGCCATTCGTTATCGGGCGATTCACGCTGGATCTCGTAGTCGGCTGCTGTGACACCCTTGTAATCGAAGTCCGGATGGCTCTGCGAAGCTGTCTTCGAGCCATCATCGTTGCCGGAGGGTTTTGCGTCGGAGCCGCCGTCATAGCCATAAATCATTGGCGCAAGATAGACGGCTGCTAGATTGTTCGTGCTCGGATTCTTGTGGTCCTGGCATGCCGAGGGAGTGGCAATAATCTGTGTTGCGGCATATGCGGTAGATGATGGTAGGTTTACACGCACTTGCTTTGAAACAGCCTCGTTGCCTCGATGTTGACTAACAGAAGCGGTATGAGCCTTTCCAGCCCCGTCGGATTGAGGTAGGTAACCATGAGCTTGGTAAAAGGAAGAAGCTAAGGACGAATGGGCTTTGCTGACCGAAGCGTCTGGCTCCGATTTGAAGAGTGCAAGGGAGTCGGACTGCTCCCTGTCTTTCAAAGCGAACTTAGTTATTGCGTCTCGCACTTTCTCAACTGATGATGCGTTTTCCTTATTGGCACCACGGGCTGACCCACCGCCGCCTCCTCTGAGAAGACTGTTCAAGCGATCAGCAATGCCATAGCCGGTGCTTAATATAGATTTCGAAGACTGCGTTGAAGAGTATGTTGGATTCTTGAGCATCTTCCGGAGGAATTGATGGGAGTTAGCCTCGAAACTTGATTATGCGTTAGCTGAATTCGATATCGCTAGTGTGAGAAGTGAATGACTCGCCTCGAAACATTGATGGACTTAACGTCGAATGCATCGCAGCTGCTAGCAGCCACAGTATGATCGTTCATACCAATCGGGATATTTACTTTGGCTACCATGTCTGCCCCTTGAGCTTTGAGGTCTGCGATCATGTCCGGGGAAAATGGGACAGAGCCGCACTCCTCGTCTGGTCCCCATGAACTCCTAGTTTCTGCGGATAACTCATAAAGACCTACTGTTGTTCCTGTGTTCTTGCACAACCTTGATGAATTCTTCTTTTCGTATATCGGATGTTGGCCAGCCGAAACTGAAACCAACTCAGGGGTTATATCCAATGTTTTAGAGGTGTTCTTAAGGTCTTCCACAGGCTTTTGCTCAAGCGCCTCGATCAATTCTGGTAAAAAGTTGGACTTCGAGCCCGAAAACTGTTTTGCAAGGGTACTCGTCGAGGTTATACTGGGACTTGTGCTCCTCACCTCGATTGAACCCGAGGAACGTGCCGCAGGCGCCTCGAGGCGGCCCTCAACGTGTTTTTGCCGAGGTTCGGCTACATCTCTCGACTTTCTCGACTTGGCCATGGTGTCTTTCTCCACAGTTGCTGCATGTATTATTCGAGAACCACTGACAATGGGATTTGACGAATTGGGCGCTTGCATTTGTCGAGGCATATCAAGTGTCGAACGCGGCACAGCGTCTCCCTCTGTCAAGTTCATCTTTCTACTGCTTCTGAAGCGAGAGTCTATGTACTGATTGTTGATCTTGTTGATGTCCAAGGGTCGAAGACACTTTGCAGAATCAAGTCCATGGTGCCACTTCACGGCCTCATTGTTGGTCACACGTGGGAGAACCGAAACAGCTGACTTTGGACTACTGGAGGAAGTATTCTTATCGTTGACGCGAGCTTGAAAGCGACCATGGTCTAAAGTATGTGGATCTCCCACTTCTACCTTGGCCCCCACAACATCGTAGGCCCATGTCCGAAAAGGTGTGTTCGGTAATTGGCCCTTGAATGCATAGTACGACCGAGTGACGTCCATCCTATCTTTCATGCTCTCGGTTGTGATTGGATCCCAGCCTGAGAGTCTTGGTGAATTGCGTGCGTTGTCGACCGTAAGTGGGGGGAGTGGTGCATCTTTGCGACGGAAGTTGAAAGCACTATTCTCCCAGTCCCATGGACGTGGGTTGGTAACATGATCCGGGATCTCTGTAGGTAATGGGACGGGGTCTCGATCACAGATGGCCCACCAAATGTCTTGCTCCGCATCGTAAGCTGGATCTTTGCTCGAACCACCAAAGCATCCATAGCGACGGGCTTGATCGCGGACTCTCCAGATAGCCTCCTGAAACTCGGCAACAGTCGTACAGTAGGTTTTCTTATCTAGGCCCCAATTGTAAAGATATCTGCTAGCATATTCAACATCCTCATATTCGACGACACGCATTGCCGGGTCCGAAGGATTCAAATAGCTGGACGAAGAACCTTGTCGATGCGAGGTTACCTGGGTACTTCCACTTAGATCGTTCGTGTTCTGAGCTTTTCGCGCGATGGCAGCGTTGACCATATCTTTGACATTGAAATTGGACTCATGGCAAGTATATGGCTTGCTCATGTTGGTGTGTCCAATTGGAGTATTCTGGTCACTGCAAACGCGCTGTCCAGGGATCCCGCAAGGGCCACTAGAGGTCATGTTTGGTACGAAAGGCAATGCAGCTGGTGAAAGAGCTTTGCTAGTCGGATTGCTCTGGGTATCAGCACCACGTACGTCCGCCTTTTGATCAACTGAAGGTTTGGCGGGTGGAGTGATGGGAAGACCTGTATGTGGTGCGATGATGGGTATTTTGCGACTGTCCCTTTCTTTGCTGACGCGAATCTTGTCAAGAGATTCAACGAGGTACCTTCGTTGTGCTACCAACTCGGTGCGCTCTGCGGCCGTTATCTCAAAATGGTATAGGGCCAGGTGCTTGTCGATGTTCGTAAGCTCCTGCTTGAATGCTGCTTCCTTGGCACCAGTGTGCTGAGTAAGTAGAGAATCAGATGTCTTGCGATTACTGGATGCCCGAGACCCGTTCAGGGTATTTTTAGAGGGGCCTGGCGCATTAAGAGCTTGTGCGGGCAGTGTAAACGGCGGGACATTTGAGGGCGTTTGCTGAGCGCCTAAAAAGCCCTGCTGCTCCGATGGCTGATGCAAATACTGCAGTGGCTCCATTATTGTGCTAACTCCATTCCAGTACGTACGATAATGCAGACCACTGCAAGATACAAGTGTGCTGCCATCTGGGAAGACTGCAAGAGGCACCATGGCTACTGGTGTTTGCACCGCAGGAGACATGAGAGGCTGGTAGCCGTACTGAGTACACTCGTAAGGAGCGGCGTGCATGGAATTTGCCGGGAAACCAGACTGGCCAGCGAAGGTGTCAATTTGGCCTGAGGAATAGCCACCAAGTTTGTCGGGGACCATTAAAGGCGTTTCTTGTGCCTGTATGCTCTGCTGCTTGAGAGCTGAAATTACCGACCGCCCTTCCGTCTGGGCAGTATCTACATTCGCCAGCCGTCCTCGAACGAGATCGTTCAGCGAGCTAAAATCAAGCATCGGTGGTGGCGATGTCGGGCCAGCTGGAACGATCCGACCACCTGCGGTCACTCTATGGTGTGGAGGCGACGCATGCTGTTGGAGAAAGCGTACGAAACCATCGTGACGCTGTAATGGCGGCGGTATGCCTATGGGAGGTGGAGGTTGACGGTTCAATCTGGGGATGGCCATGAACTTTGATCCGATGGATGGGCGATAATCGATGTTATTAGAGGTGATGCTGCCGCGGGAAACATTTGATATATCGGAAAGGCCACGAGAGCGAGAGGGAAGCCGACGTGTGTTAGCCGCTCCCATGGACTGGAAGATGTTCTCTGCAACAACTTGATCAGTCTCTGCAAAAGAAAGCGAGAGCAATGGAGGATGGGCAAATCGTTTCACTCACCTGCGATGGCTTCTGGCTTTACGCGCAACATGATGAAGACTGCACCTTGCATGTATCTCATGCCTAGTAGAGTTGGAATGGTATAAACAAGCTTCGAGCGATTGAGGTCTACTGATGGAGCAGCGCGGTGTGGCACGGCATCGCCGTCATGATTTGTGCAGCTCATGCTTCGAGGAGGGGGCGTCACAGGTTGAGTACAGTGAGCTACGACTTCGGGAATGTTTGTCTGATCTTGGGTCGACTGCTCTTGTACCCAATCCGAGGTTCGTGCCATAGCTGGTATCGGGACTGGCTGGCTGATGTGACTAGTATCGACGCTTGAATGGACTGGCGAGTTTGCGAATGATTCTAGGCCCGAGTTAACACTCTTCACCGCAAGGACTCGGACATCGGCCCAGCTGTCAGAGGAGTCTAGCAAGGAAGACATGGTGATGGGGAAGAACTCTCTACAGGCTCATAGCTGCCTCGGAATTGTGACTTGATAGAACGTGTGCCTTGGGGTGGGTGGGGCAACGCAACGTCCGGCTTGTGATCTTGGAAGAATGGAGGACAGCTGCAAGATGACCCACCTTGAGCCAAAGGAGGTTGAGCTTCCCTAAGCTATGAGCTCGTCGGCTTCGCCGATACTCCAAAACGAAAGCGAATGTTGGGGTGATGGTGGTGATCGAAAGGTTGTTGGCGTTGAAGAGTGAAGGAGTTTGTTCTACATCACAGGAGATTTCGCTAGCGTGGTTGAAGTAGCACTTAGTAGTAAGTCTTGCATCTTCTAGAGCAAGCGCGACTTGCAATCTTATCTTTAGTCATTGTGATGCGTACTTGCCTTCTCATACCGCTATACTATCTAGGACTTGATCGAAGCTGCGTCCCAGTAGCACTGTTGCATGGATTATCAGTCTTCCCCACTTCTTATGCTGAAGAGGTTATGAGCAAACAGCAAGCGTGACTGCGTTGGCAGACGCAAAAGTACTCAGGCTCAGATAGTATGTCTGGTTTGTCCATCCTTGCTAGCAATAGCTGAGGGGGGACAGTGTTGGGTGGGTGCTTGCTACTCCCTGCCAAAGTGAGCAATGCTTTCTGACAGCAGCAGCAAGATTCTCGCTCCAGTAGGCGGGCTGTTCCACTATAGGATGAAGCCTTGCTACGGACATTGGCTCCTGATGGGATATCCAATTGGCTGTTGCGGAAGAGCTCGTGTCGTACCTTGCGAAGGGTGCGACATGACTCAAACATAGCATGCAATGCTAACGCAGTTGACATGCTGAATATGTGAGACTCCATGAGTTCGCTAGAACTCCCCCAAGTGATTACCATGGAGTAGAGATTAGTTTTTGTGATGCATATGCGTTCAGGATTGGTAATTCAGTCTCTCGCTGCTGTGAATACAGAGATGTTTACCAAGTAAGTGTAGCGCGTGTGAGCTGTAGTGTAGCGGTACGCCTCGTGAGGATTGGTATATAATTCACAAGTCCTTCCCAAACGACAGGAGATACATATGTACCTTGCATAGTAAGGTAGGAAGTGAAGTCGTCCAAGAGGATCCTCCGTGAAGTAGATTCTCTAGCCAATCGGATGCGCTGCCCGGGTCGATCATCCTAGCGTTTAGGGCACTCATCCAGGGCTTGTCTTCGAGTATCGTTCATACATTCGACACCCTCATCAACTGCGACCTTACCCTGTCTCATAATTTCCGTTCGGGCAACCCGAGGCCAGAGAGCCGTCGCAGAGCAAGCTCCAGCTATGGCAACCTTCTCTGGCCAGTCACAAGAACAAATAAGTGAGTACACGCATTTACTTGAAGTGCTAACCAAAGCCCAGCTGTGGCCCCTTCTCATCCATCCGTGCTTCCAGATATTTGTGTTTACTAATGTCTTGCCCTTGGGCTTCTGAGCAGGCGACGAATCCAAAACCAGATCTATCAACGAAACACCCTCTGTTGGCACAACAGAGACAATCGGGAGTAGGCTACGCAAAAGACGTCGCGCAGACTCTCCGCCTGCCGAAGATCCATCTCCTGCACCCAAACGTGTGCAGTCAAAGAAGGCTGGATCAGGGATTCGCCAACTTAGTGAAGCCAATCATTTGGCGCACAATTCTATGAACGCAGCAGCACCAAACATACCAGACCAAGCTATGGACTCAGTGGACACCAATGTTACGGAATCGGTTGAGGGCACCAGTCTTGGAACTCAACCGCAAGCAACACCAGGGCACCTTCCTACTCAGACTGCTGGTGACGCGGACTTCAATACTGTGATTGCCGACATTATCAACCATGGGGAGACAGTGGACAATCATTACGCTTCTCGTGGATACAATACAATAGGACTGGTACACAATGGCTACCTGGGAGCAAGCTTCAATCTAAAGATTCAAAGCCTACCAGTCCTCGAGAACCTGGTAGGCTTGTATGGAAAAGTGGGTGAATGTGAATACTAATGCTTCCAGGCTACTCAAATCTTGGACATCATGGCCAAGTCAACGTATCATGAGATCCTCACGATCGCCATGAAACCCGATACCGACCCTGGACAAGCATACGCGACGTTGAAATCTCTGTTCGACCATACCAAGAAAGTCTACTCGGTCCAAGAACCCTTTTTGAATCCGTATGAGCTGGGACTGGTGGACAACGGCCAGGTCGAGGTTATCAGAAAGGCTAATATGGCGACCTTCGTGTCTAGTGTCTTTGGTAGTCAAGATGTTGGGTTCTACCATCTCAATGAGAACTTTATCGATACTTTTGTTGCAGACGCAGGCCGTCTTCTGAAAAACCAGGCTCAATTGTTCTTAGATCTGAAGACTCAAGCATACATATCTGCTGTCCAGAACACAGATCGCAGTAGGGTAGAGATACTGGATGACCTATTCCCGAACAATCTCGAGGACCACTTACTGAGACGAAGACCTGGCGCCAAACAGCTTGCACCGAGCGAGGCGGAATTTGTTCAGCGTGCTGGTAATCGGCGAAAGGCGTTGTTAGTAGAGGCATCGGATCATGTTGCATTCAAGAAATTACCCGAAAGGTACGTGTGGGAGGATTTCTTACGAGATGTCAGTGCCTATGTGAGCAAGAACTTCGAGGCTATAGCCGGTGTGGCCGTGAGTTCACTGTCATCCATTCAATGAGTATTTGCTGAAACCTGAGACAAGGTTCCGAAATTCGCTCGTTCCCAACAACCCCAAATGCGTGGCCAACAGCGGCTTTCTCAACGAAGCACCGTCCAGCAGCCTCCATCCATACAGCGTTCCGTTATGTGTAATAGCATACTACCCACTACGCAGCCTCCAGTGCCTCAGATCTCCGCTCCGGCCACCAGTCGAGACAGCATCGCCGAGAAGGCAACCCAGGCAGCCCATTATGCTATGCAAGACATCACCACCGATCAGGCTACTGCAATGCCAAATCAATATCAGCAGGAGAACCAGCCACCAATCGAGAGCCAGGGTACGGGGCCTTCGCCACAGGCTATGCAGAATACTCTCCAAGTTCAGTACCACTTCGAGCACCCTCTTCATCCCAACGTCCCCGCGCCTCCACCGCCTTACTTCCAGAACATTTCATACCAGGATGCGCAGCAACAGTGGAATGGCCACCTGCCAAGCTCAGGCCAGCTTCATCCTGCCTTTGGTGACCAGATCATCCCGTATCCAACGCAATCAGCCCCAACCCAAGTCCTTTACGAGCGAGCCCGCATGGCCGCCACAGCAAAGGCGTCGCTTAGTAATCGACGGGCTGGGCATCCCAGCCAACGTCGGCCATGGACGACAGAAGAAGAAAGCTGTCTGATGGCAGGACTCGATCGTGTCAAAGGACCTCATTGGAGCCAGATCCTCGCAATGTTCGGTCCAGGCGGTACAATCAGCGAGGTGCTCAAGGACCGCAACCAAGTCCAGCTCAAAGACAAAGCCCGAAATCTCAAGCTCTTCTTCCTCAAGAGCGGGATCGAAGTCCCATACTACCTGCAATTCGTCACCGGCGAGCTCAAGACGCGAGCACCGGCACAGGCTGCCAAGAACGAGGCAAAGGGAAAGGCCAACACCGACGAAGATCGTGCTCACATTGAAGGTCTCATGGCGCTTGCTGGGGGCTCTTCGCACGAAATGGAACAGCCGGCGACCTTTTTGGGAAATGTCAATGTACCTATGGCGGATATGGGTGTTGGCTTGCAAAATGATGCTGCGAATGGTAACGGAGTATTCGTCGACCCCGAGGTCACCAGCGGTGTCCCTGCCGAAGATCGGAATCATTTGGACGTGACGGACGCATCGGTCGATGGTATTGAATAGGCTATAACGTCCATGACCGACCAATTGCATCAGAATCAGGCTAGTGGAGGTGTCTGAGTGTGACACACATCCCATCACAGTACCGAGTCATCCCTTGTTTCTACGCCACATACCAATCCACTTCATCAGGTACTCTGGGTTCCAAACTTACTTCAGCGGCGACTGGTTTTCCGGGGCTTATATTCCCCACTCGGGTTTGGCGGTTAGCACTTGCCAGCTTCTCTAGTTCTCATTAGATATCCCATATGCGCAGTCGATACGAATTACGTTACGGTTAGCGTGTTTGCTGTTTCGATGGCATGGCTTAGAATGCTGATGCAATGGATAAGAATCGTTGTACGATCTCCTGTGATGCTCACTGGCTTATGCCATTGATAGTCTGGCGTGAGGCTGGAGCTTCCTCTAATCTGAGATACATCCCCGAATCCCCTGGCATGCCAAAACAGGACTTTCTCCAGCGGCTCATTGGAAGAAGTGGCAGTGGAAATCGTGATGTAGCCTGGAAGGATATGAACCGAACGATGGGTACATTCTGAAGGTCGTCGTCTTGACTCGAGTGGCCAGCTATGAACCAGCTTTGGCGCTCAGGATGACAGCTCGTCCTGATGGGCTGATAATATTGACGCTGCAGGGATACAAGACTGGGGACTTGTTCCGAATGGATGGCTTGGAATACGACGAATGACCAACAGTCACAGATCTGACCATGAAGCTGCTTCTATATTGTAACCAATGCGACCTTACATGCATATACCGATTGCACATTCCGCATAAACATTGCCTGATATCGCAAGAGCCCAAAGCTCTTCCTAGCGCCCATAGATGCAATCCCCCTAAACGCCCTCACGCACACCACACCACACCACGCCCCACCTACCCACCTCACCGATAAAACTCCCCCCTCTTAACATTAACCCCATACTCACCAACCGCACACCCCAAATCCTCCATCGTCAGCACCGCCCGCCCCGCCTGCCCACCCCCCCCCCCCCCACCGCCCTACCCCGCCCTCTGCACCCCCAACACATGCGCCCCTCCCTTCCCCTTATCCTCTTTCCCACCGCCCTTCCCACCCGCTTGGGCCTCGACGGGCTGTGTGGCTGCGGCTGCAGCGGCGGATGCGGAGGGCTGACCGGCGCCGGTGGCGGAGGTGCGCATGCGGCTGTATTGGTAGGCGTCGGCTGCTATGTCTGCGATGAATTTTTGGGTTGCGAGGGCGAGGAGGCGGGCGAGGGGTAGGGGGGTGGTGGTTGGGGGGAGGCCGGCGAGGAGGAGGTGGTGATGGGTTACTGCGTCGGGGATCTGTGGGCGGGGGGGAGGGATGTTAGTTGGGGGTTTTGACTGTGGGGTCGTGGTAGGGGTGGAAGGGGAAAGGGTAAGGGAGAACGGACTATAGGAGCGTAGTCGTCCATTTTGCCGAGGAACTCTCGCAGCGAGATGTCTTTTCGTGTGGGCTCCCGCGTCTCTGGCAGTGGGGCTTCGAGCTCTGGGTTCTCGGGCTCTGGAGGGGCTGGGTCGATGACCATGTCGAGGTCAGGGTCGAGCTCTTGATCCATCGCGTCGGTTGGTTGAGAGGTTGGAGGGGCGAATGGGTTGGATGAGGGGTTTGAGTCTGCCATGGTAGCGGTAGGAGGAGTACGGGTCTTCTGTGTGAGACTTCACTTCATCGTATGTCAATTGATATTGCAAATGGAATTATCACGGGCTCTCGGCGTTTCTTCGGGCCGAGAGTGCCAAGACGTCCTAGGCCTCCGGACCTGAGTCCTATTTCTCTGTAGGCCATCGCTCAGTTGCTCATGACACAAGGCGAGGTGTTGCTGCTGCACGGTCGCCATTGAGACTAAGTCGTCGTGAGATGGCTGCCATAGTCTCTCACAGCACAATCGATGTGGTCTGGCAGCTACAGATTGCACCCTTCGCTGAAAATATGAATCCCGGACCACGGAGTTGGAAGGTTTTCGCGAAAACAAGCAACCTAATCCTTAGGCTTCTCTAGCGTTCGGCATGTTGCTTCTAGCTTCCCCACGGCGAATGCTAGCGCCCTCTAGCGTCCGGCTTCGATACCGGGCCGCTCATCCATTTCTCCATTGGTATACCTCGTGCTTTGGTCTAACCTCTTACAACTGATCTATCCCCAATGCAGTGGTTCACCCACTCTCCGAAAACGTGGCTATCTCCCACATGGCTTCATCTAAGGCAGACCGTAACGATGAAAATCAACGGCTCCCCCCTCCCCTCTCCTCTGCCTATCCGTCTCTCTATTCTCTTGTACTCCTCCTACAAAGCGTCGATCATTTCCCATATCATATATTGAGCCTGCGTGCCTCCGCCAGTGCCAGCACATCGATTACGCATGTCACACATGTTTGATATTCTCCCTAAACAGCCTGCCGAACATGTCATACGCAAACTCGAGAAACGGCAGAGCTATCTCGCCAAAGCCCCATATCAGCAGAACAAGTTGGAGAGAAAGTCAAGGAGAAAAGCTCTCAATGACTATATCATGAAGCTCTGTCCAACTACTTGGGTCGCCCCTGCAGTCATCAAAGCTCACGACCGATGGGAATATGACAGAGACAGGAAATACGTCCATGAGGTACATGTGCATTATCAGGAGACGAGGAAGAAGGATCCGATCTCGACACGAAACTCGATAGGCAAACTCATCGATATTCAACCTGCCGCTTTGGAGATACCTCCGACTGACGGGGACGAGGAGTCGGCGGATCCTTGGAAGCTGCCACCCATTGAAGACTTTGTTGCAGTCGAGTCCACACCTGTTCAGCCTCAGATCTACATATTCCTCGATCCCCAGATCCAGCAATACAGACCAGACTCCACATTCCTCGTGCCGTGACCCAATGAACCACCACCCACATACAGCAACAGCAACAGCAGCCCATCAGCCGAAGCTAGCTCTCGCTACGGTCTCGTCCAGCAATGTATTGATGCTTCAGCTCCCGCCGCAGAATTCATCTACGCACGACTACTCAGCAGACCAACATGGGATGAAATATCTTGCAGGTCGCGTCGTACTTGGATACCCCACCAACTACCGCCTGGCAAGACCGGCGTGGCAATCACTATGGGTTTGAGGGAGGATGTCAGTGTCACTCGATGCCATCTTTTGCCTCATCGTCTTATCCTGCTTGCAGCATAGCCTCACCACCTCGGGCACTCGGCTTTCGACGTTGAAGCCGCAATGGATATAACCCAGGTCTGTACTACGACCTCGGACTAAGCCAGACCAGCCGCACCCCGCCAACCTTTGCTTCGTCCATGCGCTGTGGACATATCAAACGAGCTTCTACACACTCCAGCAACAGGCTGCTGTTGTCGCACTCGGCTTAGATGCTTTAGGAGTAGTCATTGCCATAATCGAAGGATGAGGATCCTCGGTCTTGCTCTTTTTGACTTAGTCCGAAGCACCCAATAAGTAAGATCTTCGAGAATCGACAATCACGATGACACTGACACAGTCAGTCAACCATGTAAGTATGTACTCTTGTTGAAGAACATACGCGATCTTTACTAACCTGATAGTCCTAATCAGTCTCTTGCTACGAGTATTACTAGTGTCATCGTCCCATTGCCAACAGGCGGGTTTATGATCCGAGCGTGAGGAGACGCATTGTAAGGATGTCACGGATAGAGGCCTCCATTCAAAGTACTCAATAATATTCGCCGAGGCCACTGTGGAGTCTCTTTCTTGATGTTTACCTTTTCCAATGATATTTATTCATATTATGGCCAGTGGTACCTGCATGTTTTGAACTCGGACAAAACAAATGATATGGTAAATTGTACCCAGACAGGATCAGTATTCGCAGTGTGTATAGCATGTTGATAGAGGATGGGAATTGCCACGGTTGGCATTCAAGCTGTCCGACTTTACCCTCCATGAAATTGAGACCATGTTTGCCGGGTGGAGCTTCTCAATCTTTCTCGAAAAGATTCCGAGAATCTCCGCCGCCTACCTGTGCTGCCTGTTTGGCCACTGCCGATTGGCACTGTCTCCGCAGGATATTCAGTAAATTGTGACTACGTGTGTCATGGGGCTTAGATGTATGGGGCAAGAGGTCTAAGTAACGGTAAATATTCATTCCCTCATATCAATGATATTAAAACATTTCGAGAGCTTTGCGATCGTCTCCAGCGTGATGTCTGGAAGTAATGATATACGAGTTTGCCACTATGACTATCTCCAGGTGGCGAAAGGCATAAAGCTTCGCAAGTTCTCATTCCAGAATCATTTTATACCAGGGCGTTCGCCATAATGTCTCAAGGCGGTGAGCATCCTGGGCTGAGATAGATAAACTTACGAAAGTTGTGCTACAGCAGCAAGAGCCCTGCTAATGTTATTCGACCACCTTGCATCTACGCCCTGATGATTTTGAGGTTGGGCGGGAGCGACTCATATGCTAGCTTCGGTATCGCTCATGTCTTCCAAGCGTACGGCAGCGCATGGTTTGTAAGGCGGTGTCACCCCTATATCGAGGCTTAGAAGACCAACCATTTACAGATGTAAGAGAAGTACTTTCGCGGGTAGCAGCTATTCGCTAATCTGAACACCGGATGCTGGGTGTAATGCCATTCAACGCACGTATCGGTAATTCGAAAGGTAGAGTGGCAATGCCATCACGAACTCCATCTGATTCGATGCCCTACTGAACAGGGCGGCCGATCGCGGTGTCACACGCAACAGATGTTGAAAGCATGCGCAACGTGAAGCAAACAGTTGCCGACCATGGAGCACATCTCTTCTACCTCTGACTACCTCCCCGTACTTTCTCAGCTTCTTCGGAAAACACTGCTCTTCACCCAACGAGCTACCACAGACGGGAGGCTGTCTTATCGGCGTGGCGATTGTACTGGAGGGAATTCCACCAGAATGCCGCAACGTCGCACCCCCCGGCAAGTAACACACTATAGCTACCGGAAGATCAAGATCCTTGGACGAGGTGGCGAAGGCATCTGCTGGCTTTGCGAACGTGAAAGCGATAAGAAGCGGATCGTGATGAAAACATACGACCGATGGGTAGAGCACGATGGCCGACCTTTGGAACTTTTTATCCTTCTATACATCATCCCAAATCATCCCAGGATCAACTATTGCGACGGCTGGGCTGTGCTTCCTGACAAGCAATTTGAAGCGTATTATGACTACTGCAAAGGGGGAGATCTGTCGAGTTTCATGGTGAGACACGAGCGATGTCATGAAAGTTTCATCTGGCATGTTTTCATGCAGATCGCCGATGCTCTTGCCCTCCTCCGTGAGTCGAGTCTCTCTACATTTGTGCGCACTGATCTTATCAAGAAATTTGCAGACTATGGCTACAGGCGCGACCACCCAAACCTCATTGGTCCCCACTGGCAACGCGTTGTTCATCGAGATGTCAAGCCCCCTAATATCTTCCTCGCCACAAAGTACGTATCAGGTGGCGCGTTTCCCTCCCTCGTCCTGGGCGATTTCGGCATTGCTACATTACAATCAACTTCCAGCAGTGGGACGGGTACACCCTCCTGGCAAGGTCCGGAATGGCCTACTATAACCGCAAAGACTGATATATGGGGACTTGGCGCGATCATACATGCCCTAGCCCATGGTCATTCTCCTCAGAGGCCAGTTCCACGCGGAGAAGGGAGACGTGCGTGGGAGCGGAACCCAAGGTCAAAAAATCCGCAACCACTGACTTCAACATACTCGCGAGAGCTGAGCCACGTTATGATGCGCTGCTTGGCGTTGCGACCAGACGATCGCATCAATAGCAAAGATTTGGTTACGAGACTGGTGAGGGACAGAGCAATATGGAATGGTCGACATCGTGGAAGGCATTGATATTATAGTAGGTAGATCGTTTGGACAAGTCTTGCCGGTGATCGAAGACTCATCAGAAGAACTGGTGTTCTGCTATAGATGTCGTCGATTCGAGAAGGTCATTGTCTTACATCAAGTTCTGACGTGATCTGATTCCTACGGACTGCCACAGGGAGGAAAAGATACTATTGACCTAAAATATTGTGTAATCGATACCATTGGAGAAATAGCGTATCCTGGTCGTGGCGCATCAAACGGATTGGGTCAGAAGACTAGAGAATGATCGCTACTTCCGAGCAGGCAAAGGATTCCTGTAAATAACGGGCCAATCGGCAGTCTCCCAATTCGCTACACACATGGGTATGAACAAAGGATTTGCCACGAATAGTGACGACCCAAGACCTTGGTAACAGCACCGAGTCCCGAAACGTGTAAGGGTAAGCAGCCCCGTGTGACAGCAACGATAAAGCCGGGTACTGCACTGGCTCTCAGCCCTCCCAAATTTCCCCTGGAATTGCAAATGTTCTCTGATATGGCACGTAATTGGCACGAACCCATACCCACAGAGCTTCGGATATTGGCACATAGCCTCGTTGGGGAAGGCTGTCCCAAAATCTACGTTGTACAATGCCCAAGGCCTCCATAACGTCCGTAGCGTTCCGTTCCAGAACGACACAGCCCTTTCCGAACCCTTGTCTATATAAGACACCATTTGTCCTCTGCTGTTCATTGCATTCGCACAGATTTAGTTCCCTTGTCTAATTTCACCTTTATCGATCATAATATCAAGAGTGAAAAATCTCTCCTGCACATTTAAAAATCTACACAGTCGAAACCGAGCTCTACACCTCAGGACAAGTCCGTTACGATCCACCAGATCCTAAGAAGGTTACCATGACGGACAAGCAGAAGATGACGGCCCTTCTCCCGATAGATAGGAGCCACGAGTAGAAGACCGCTGGCCTTGAAACCATGTCCAAATAATATCACGAAATCGAGCTCCTCTATCATAGGAATCACGTGGAAATCTGGCACATGAAGCGATGCGATGATGGTTCGGACTTAGTAGTCAAAAAGTACACAAAAGAAGTAGCTCACTGGCATGGAAATGTGCCTATGCAATACTATATTCTGAAGACCGTCTTGCCACCTCACCATCGCATTATCGATTGTCAGAGCTTTCTGGGTATTCCTGGTGGCCAAGTAGAGCTGGGCTTCGAACTTTGCAATGGTGGAAACTTAACACGATTCGTTGATGACAAAGACGGTGTTGGACGATCCGAGCCTTTCCTTTGGAATGTGTTCATTCAGATCGCTGATGCTTTGGCACTTCTCCGTAAGTATTATCATTCCGATCATTTGATTTCTTTGATCTTCCCAATTCGATGCTGCCGTCCTTAATGCTGGAAAAGGTGCTAATTTCAATGGTCTTCGAAGATTTCGGTCCCGACCGCATGCAAAAAGACGTTGGCGGTCACAAATGGCAAGAAGTCATTCATGCTAATGTAAATCCCTTGAACATCTTCATCCGAGAATACGAAGTCGAGGTTGGCAAGCTCCATTCTCTAGTCCTCGGCGACTTTGGGTCCGCTTTCTTGGGCCCAGGTTACGATCGTGGGGGTGGAATGCCCAATTTTCACGGACCGGAATGGCCATATGTGAGCGCAAAAACCGACGTATGGGGACTCGGCGCCATCATCCGTGAACTTGCTCATGGATGGGATCCCTTGGAGTCATTCCCTGAGCCTGCTCATGGATGGGATCCATGGGAGTCATTCCCTGAGCCTGCAAATAAGGAGTCGAAGCAAGCCAAGCCATTGGATAGCAAGGATTACTCGGAGGAGCTGACATTTTGTACGATGCAGTGCATGGAACCAGACGTGGATGCTCGTATTGATAGTCAAGACCTTGTCAGATTGCTATCGAAGAAAAGAGCGATCTGGAGAGAAAACCAGAAAGGGGGAGAGCAGCGGGAGAAGAAAGAGGCTCGAGAGCATCAACATGGAAAGAGTGGACCTTCCAAGGGGAAAGGAAAGCAATCGTCATGAAATCATTCGGCCCCAGGCATGGCTAGGAGACAATAGTAAGGCATGGCACGCTAGAGAAGCGCTGTACGAGTGTACTCAGACACACAACACACAAAATAGAGATTGAACAAAATCGAGCCCGTCTTCCCCTTCCGACAATGAATATATAATTCCTATTTTTCTGTTGTTCTCTATTATGTCTCCAACCCATCGCGTGGTTGCAGAAATTTGCTAGTTGCCAAGCGGAATTATCAGTATATATCTGCGAGAGGCATTGAGTATGCAGATCGAGGAAGATGTGGAGGAACTTTGATACCCTTATTGCGATAGTCTGCTAACATGGATTACAATCTCCTCTATATCTCTTCTCCCGACTTATAAATGAACTGATGATGGTTAAGGCAGGTTGCTCTCTTCTTCCTTTCTATCTCTCTCATCATGGTGGTTCTCCCTTCAAACTAATTAGTATTTTGTTGACATTCAATATACCAGATGTGGGACTGATTATCGCTTTCGGAAATTTTCGAATGGATTCTGATCTCCTTGTTTCGCCATCAATGGTTCAACGACAAACACTTGTCCAACAAGACAATTGACTGCGGTAATATTCTGTCATTGTTCTTCCACATCTCTTAGCCGACAATGGTACACGCATGGGACAATGCGAGTTCAGATCTCGAATTCTTAAGAATGGGCTTTGTGCCAACGCTTTCCAGCAAAACTGATCGATTGGACTCGGAGCAAGCCCATCGAGTCATTCTCATATTCACAAAACACAAGTAGTAATCGTTTCAAGCATCTGAGGTAAGTCACTTTCTCTCCGCACCGAAGTCTCGCTAGCTGTCACTCAGCATGTTCCAAACAAAACAAGACCGGGAAGCCATCCGCCGAGAAGCAAGCCAAGTCCCTCGTTGCAATGACCCCAAACGACAAGAACCCACAAGAAAACCTGGCAATCCCAGGACAACCGACTCAAACGGCTTCCACCTACTAAAAACCATAGGCCAAGGCACCCAAGGTAAATGCGAACTCCTCCAACGAGCCGGCGATGGCGTAATAATGGTACGAAAAAGGACTCATCCACGCCAAAAGTCCATCAAGATGGAAGGCAACACCCCCCGAGAGGTAAAGATACTAAAAGACACACTCCGCCCGCACCCTCGAATCATCAACCTGATCTCCTACAACGTGGGCAAAAGTGGCGAATTAGATACCTACTACGACTACCACGCCGGCGGCGACCTCCAACACCACCTCCAACCCCAGACCGGCGCAAGCGAAGGCTTCATCTGGCACATCTTCCGACAAATGGCCGAAGCCTTAGCCTACCTGCATTGCGGATACGTCCGCAGTAATCCGAACAAAAGTGGGAAAATGCCACACAAATGGCGCCCCATCGTCCACTGCGATTTCAAACCCGACAATATCTTCCTCAGCGCGCCTCCCACGACCGAAAACCCAACGCCAGACATGATCCTCGGCGATTTCGGCCTCGCAGTCTTCGACCAGGAAATCTCAGGGCACGGAGCGCCCGATTACCAACCCCCCGAATTCCCGCACAACACCCCCGCAGCCGACGTGTGGGCTCTAGGCGCGACGATCCATCAGATGGCGCACGTGCACGTGCCGGTCAATTATGTGATGCCGGAGGGGTATCGGGGGACGAGGAGGGAGTGGGTGACGGATCCGTATTCGAAGCGGGTTGAGCCGTTGCCGGGGGGGTATTCGGAGGCGCTGAATCGGAATATGATGGATTGTTTGAGGATCCGGGCGGATGAGAGGGTGGCGGCTTATGATCTTTTGAGACATATTCGGCGGGATGGGCCGAGGGGGGGATGATTTGGATAAAGTTTTCGTTGGTAGGTTGTTGGGTGTTAAGGTAGAGTAACGAACTGTATAGTATAGTCTGTAATTGATGTGTATAAAGTAGCAGGGAAATGAATATAACGTTGACGACATGAGTGAATATAATACCATTGCGTAAGAAGAGTATCACAGCGGAGAGTCTGTTGGATCATTACAACTAGAACCGGTGAAGGATCAGATGATCTCATATTATACGAAGTAGTCAGGACCAATGTATGAATGCAGGGGAAACAAAAGGGCAGTTACCGTTCCTAACATTGTGGATTGAAAAAGCATCCGTCGAGAAGTCGTAAGAAAGGCGCAGGCTTATATATGAATGTGGACCTGATCGGCACCGTCCATATCACCTTGAAGGCCTTGGTTCAAACAATATCCACCCCGCCAACGCTGTTGGTGAAAGCAATGTCAGCATCAGATGTCAATTAAGCACTCTACATTACCTTTCATGCCCTTGGCTCTTTGACATCAGCCCCTCACAGACTCAAACAACTTAATCGTATGCTCCCAGATCTTCGGCCCAGCATCCTTTTCCCGCAAAACCTTTAGCACCTTCTCATTGGCTCTGAACTCTCCATCCGAGCCGATAAGATAAGCACCACTGTATTCATGGCCGTCACTCCCTTTCATTACCAGACTCCCACTGGAATCGTCATGGACAGGCACGCCTCCTTCTTCTTTGCTCCTAGCAGCATACCCCCCACTAGTCGCAGCATACAAATGCCTCTCCCCACTCTCGTCAAAAGGCACCATCCATCTCGACCCAATCGTCATGCCCAGATCAAACAAATTCCTGACCAAAAACCCCGCATCTTTGTTAAAGCCCGTTTTGACTCCGCCAGGAAAGGCATGCACGAACGAGACTGTCGGATTGGCTTTTGCCAGTTCCTCAAAAGCGAAGCCGGTCATGGTGATGGCGTGGTTTTTGGCATTTGTGATTGAGAAGTTGGTTTTCAGGTCGAGGTTGTCGAAGTTGATGGAAGCGGATTCGGAGCCTGGGGCGAGGACTGATACTACTCGGGAGAGCGATGGGGAGGCGGCGTGGAGGAGGGGTAGGAGTTGCTGGGTGAGTCGTAGTCGGGAGTAGTAGTTTGTCATCATCTTTCTGTCCATTCCTTCGGAGGTTTCTGGGAAGCAGCGTTTCAGCAGGCCATCTCGCAACGTACGGTTTGAAGCTGTGAAGTTTACCGTCTCGGCCCTTCATGGATAAAGTTCCTTGCGTCATGAATAGAAGATTGAGTCTTTTCTCCTTCCCCTTTATCTCGTCGCAGACTTCGTCCACATTCTTGAGAAGTGTAAGATCCTTCTTGATGAAATTCATCTGTATCTCCGGCTGAGTAGCTTTGACCTCCGACATAATCCTGTCAGCGGCATCTTGGCTCCTACGTGTGTAAAATATCAGAACACAATTAAATATCACCCAGCAGATTTGTCCTTGGATGCTGCACCTCCCTACAAAGTAAACACGAGGTTTGATAGTTTGGCGGCAAAACTGCTTGAGAGTCGATTCGCCGATACCGCTCGTTGCTCCAGCTTGATTCTATGAGTCTACGAACATGTCATAGTATTGGAAGACTGGCATACTGAAGACCGCAACTAGTCCTGTTGGAAGATTACGCAGCTGGGCATTCGAAGCCCGAACAATGTCGAGCGCGACCATACTTGATGTCTTTGTGGATTACTGACAGTGATTTTCCAACGGTCTTGCGCCTGAGTGGCACATCTCACAATCATTTAACGAAAGGCTGGTGCCTTGAGTGTTCTGATAGTAATATCGGGTATATCGAATCTATCTCCGTCCGATCTAGATCAGTCCTAGCCTGGATTTTGGTACCACGCGTTCCGAACCTAAAAGCGCCTCTTTCGCTGCTTTGAGCGTGAGATCGACATTCCTTTCTCAAACAGGTCAGCAGGTACTGTTTACGCGCTTGCGCACTCATCACCATAAGACAACAGCGCTCTGTCAATGCGCACCAAAGGCTACTGATCTGACTCAAGCTCTCTGTCTCTCGCACACAACCCAGCGTGCTCGGCCTGCCGACCTCGACTCTAGCTCTATGCGATCCTGACACATGCCCATGAAGCGAAGGGCGTTCGCAGCTTCACCATGACGCTCTGCACCAATAGACCAGAAGGCTTCGTCCGTAACTCGATGCGAATGACCAGAACACCTCGCTAATGCGCATTAGGGCCCTCGATCTCACCTCTACAGCCACATCCTCACCTCCTGCTTCCTCGATACCGTCCTCATTCCCCTCTGTACCTGGCTTTACCTGCTGGTCATAGTCGCACTCGTCGCTCTATACTCGCGACGTCCACGCAATGTCACGAATTACACATCGAGCGTCTTCAGCAGAAGGCGTTTCGGCTCTAGCAAGCACAGCACAGATGTGGAGGTGGATACGCTGTCAGACGGAGATCAGAGACGGCGGCGGCACACCAAAAAACATACAATATTATCAATACTATACCTACTCCTTGTCCTCGCGCAGATCTTGATGTGCGTGCTGGAGATCGTACGGCTCGCCCTTGCACATCTCGGTATTGGGCTGCTGCCATTCACCTTTGTCGCTCTCATTACAGCATGTACCCTGCGTCTGACTCGGGGCTTCGGAGACACGATACATGGTTGGCGGTGGACGAATCTGGCGTTATGGGTTGCCCTTGCTGTCACCAACGGTGTTAAGATTGCGGAGGAAGTTAAGGAAGGAACAGGTGCGAGGAAGGGGAGCAAGTACCCGGTGGCGGATGAGATTACGGATGTCGCGGTCATGATTGGAGTGTATGCTGCGCTGGCTATTTTGGAGGTTTTCGTGGTACCTTGAATAGGGTGAGTGGGGCAGGCTTCCTGATTTGGTGTTGCGTTTTTCGGTTATTCTGCATAGCCGATGGACATCGTTTTGCAGTTGGAGGATTCGTGATATTGGACACCGGTGTGCCCTCTGCGATTAAGTCTCATGTACCAACAAATATTGACTGATCATTGCCGCGGCCACATTCGAAGTATGGCCACCCACGATCGTCGTGACGGCTCATCGACTGACATCTGGTCTTTCGGATTTCCAACTATGCTATAACCTCAATGAAACAGTATTGGAGCTACGATTGAAGGTATGCCATGTCCTTGCAAACCGTGATCTGGTTAACTTGATACGAACCTCGGATGAAATGGTTGGGAATTGAATAGCTTTTGGTTGGATAGGATGTCGTTAACGACCTGTTCGATTGTCTCCATATCTCGATACATATATACATCACAGGCCCTGCCTCCAAATTCCCCAGCGCTGCTGCAAGCGGACCATCCTGTAGCTCAAAGACCTATGACAGTATCCTTCCAATGTTGCGGAAGGACTCACAGTGGAAGCGAACCCCAAGTCCAGGTTTCGAGTGGAAATGTGTGATGGTGCTGATGAGAATAAAGCTTTGACTATGCGTGCTTACCACGATAATTTCCATCAACGTTCGCACTGTTTGCAGTCTCCAGTACGTGTCGCTGTTCAATCCATGATCGAGCAAAACAAATCGATTAATATACCAGAGGACAGTGGGTGAGGCTTCAACCCTATGTTGATATCCGAGAGATAACCCAGAGAGTGGCGAATAACTCGCCGAGGGATCATCGCATGAACTCAGCTATCAAGCCAGAAAAGCAGAGGCTTTCATGCGGGCTTCGCGGCTCATATCAGCATCGATTTGGACAGCTCGATTGTCAAGAGAGATTGATAGATGAGGGTAGTTGTGGCCTCTTTTAACACGATTCCAACGAGCCATATGGCTGAAGCTCTTAGCGGTACTGATTTTCTGTTGAACAAAAACATGTAAGAAGCACGCTGGTTCGGTAATTCAATCGAGGGCACTTGGGTCGCCGTGCGTATAGAGGTCCATCTCCGTCTTTCTCATGTCACAACACTCGATGGTGTGGCGCTTGTCAATATGCTGACACTAAAATGTTCTTAGGTGTCCAACTTTTCTGATGAAGTGTATTCAGTTCACACGTTGCACAAATTGAGGGGAATCCTCAACGCCTCAAAGTCGTGGGTTTAGAGTGATACCTCGATGTTGCCCCGCCCTGAAATAAGGCAACAGATCAAGTAGTTCGGAGAAGCCTTGTACGAGTGATAGTACCTTACGGTCGAGAGAGTAATTCCATCCATTTACCCATGTCAACAGAAGCACAGGCACTGCTAATGCTGACGCTTGACATGTGGCCTTACATTGTGCCATATGCAGCCTGATCATGGTTGGTCTGATCGTGAGTGATCAGTGAAGGCGCTCCGAGAAGCAAGGGCCGACTGAGTGCGACGCACATATGTCGATACATGTCGACCATCGGACGGTCGCATGGACGAAGCAATGACATGAGCGTCAGAGTGATGAGTCTGTCTGCTCTGCATACATCGGATGAAGAGGAGAAAGAGAATGTCTTGGTCCGATATCGTAATCCTAGTCTGTTTTAGTCCTAGTCTGGAGCAGCACGGAAGAAACGGAAGCGGTAGCGGAAGCTGAGCGTCATCCCGCCCGAAGCGAAAAGACAAAGCGGCTAAGCTGTCCTAAAGAAGAAGGACTATCCCAAGCCGGCTAACGCTTGGTCGATCGCCCCCCAATGCATCTCATCATGTACTCTAATCAGACAATCCACCAGCATGGCTGAAGATTCGACGTCCAACCACAGTCGTCCCATTTCCCCGGATTCAATTTGTCATGTCGATCACGGCTAGACCTTGTGGGTTGACCGAGTGGCACACAGGACAGGAACAGATGGATCTCGGCGTTCGAGAGATATTCTACACCCAAAAGCTTCACTCATGATGACGTGAACGGGGCAAAGGTGAAGAAGAGTAGGGGGTTAGTGGAGATGCTACTCGAGGTAGTGAAGCTCTTGTCAAACCTTCGATCTGTACAACTAGCATATCTTCTTTCTTTTCTATGGTTCAATCTCCATCTCTCTGCCCCTTCTGCAATTTTTGGTTTTGACGAATCGAACATGTTTACCTCCGTGTCCATATTGGCCGTGCTCGTTGCTCCAGTAATTGCCCGTAATTGTGTCAATTTGACTGTTCCCGTCGACATTTCGTCGCGTAACGCCGTCTTCAACATTGATGTGCCTCAGACCAACCTAGACGCGACAACATTCATCCAGAACAGCACCCAGCAAGGTCGCAACTTCACGGACGTTGCATTGTCGGGTTACGCCACCGTGTCTGGCTCGTACAAGATCAGCGCCCAATTCTGTGTGCCCAGCGAGGCGCAAACTGCCTCCACCTCCACAGTCCAGATACTAACGCACGGTATCGGCTTCGACAAGACGTGAGTGTTCTAATGGACAGATCTCGAGCGGCATCCTAATCTTTTCGTAGTTACTGGGATAGCAGCTATAACAACTTCAATTATAGCTATGTCGCCGTTGCTACCGACACCTATAAATTTTGCACATTTGCTTACGACCGCTTGGGAATCGGAAACTCGTCGCACGGCGAACCCCTAAACGAAATCCAGTCGTTCCTCGAGGTCGCTGCTTTGGCAAAGTTGACGATGATGCTACGTAACGGTACCATGCCCGGTGTCAGTCAAAAGTTCAACAAGGTCACCCATGTCGGGTAAGCGAGGCGCCTAATCTTCAGCAATATAATGCTAATCTTCTCCAAGTCATTCCTTTGGCTCCGCACAAACTTATGCCCTTGTCGACCGGTATCCTGGTATCTCAGATGGCATAGTGCTAACCGGGTTCTCCTTGAACGCTTCCTTCTTGCCTTTCTTCGCCGCAGGAGCTGGCTTTGTACAAGCAAATCTTAACCAGCCGTTTCGCTTTGGTAACGCATCTGTTGGTGGCGGAACCCTCGTTTCTGCGCTTAGTGCGAGTGGTGTCAATTTGTCCAGCAAAGCCGTCCAAGACATGGTGAACGCATATGGTCTCACAGATTATGCTGCCGGCATAAGCCCGCGCCAACAGGTGCCCTACGTCAATGGCTATCTGGCAAACAAGGATGACGCATCTCAGCAATATCTCTTCTTCCAACCTAAACGCTTCGACACCGGTATCTTGTACGCTGGGGAGCAATCGAAGCAGCCGGTCGCGGTGGGCGAGCTGTTGACGCTGGGAAGTATCCCAATGGTCAATAACTATGCGGGGCCAGTCTTGATTGTCACAGGATGTAAGCATGATTGCGACTTCTCCCTTGAGTATGTTTGCTGAAAACCCTCACAGCAAGCGACCTACCATTCTGCGGAGGCAATTGCTTGGCCACCGGCAACCCCGATCTCCCCTCCATCCCAGCGGCCGCGGTAAAGAGCTTCCCCAAAGTCGCCGCTAGCGATTTTGAGGCGTATATCCAGCCACAGACAGGTCATGGTCTCAATTTCCACTACAACCAAACAGGCGGATACAATGTCATCAACAACTTCCTATGCTCGAGGGGTCTATGAGGTTTGGAAAGAATTGTATAACGAAAAGCGTGCATGCATAATCTACCGAAAAGTGTGCATCCTTGCAAGATTTGTTCGATGATAGTGTGCTCAGGATATATCACGGCTGGGGTAATAGAGAGGGTGGCGCGATCGATCGTACATACAATATACTACTACATATAGCGTGCAAATAATTCATTCCCATGTCCTGCCGACTTTGGCGCCCATCTTGGCTGTACTTCGATAGAGATTCGTGAGAAGAATTCTTGCAAGTACGGGATCATTGATCTTTGGATTCTTGCTAAAGAAACGAGAATCGTTGTATGATGATAATATGCCAAGGACGCCACGGCTTCATACATGCGTGCAATGTTTGTTTGTCGATAATGTGCCGAAGATAGAATGGTCTGGGAAGCAGATGGGTTGGCGCGACGGCTCGTACATATTACTCTACTTAGCGTACGCAAAAGTTATTAATGATCTTTCTAGTTCGTGTAATACAAGGAGTCACGATGCACACTTCCTTCTTGGAGGGCAAGGTGTTCAGTATAGAACGGCATTTATACGTGATTATATCATAGCATGTAGTACGAGGCTTTACCATGCACAATTCGTTCGAGAAGAATGTACTAGGAACACAGCGGCCTCTGATCTAGATAGATTAGTGCGGCTATTTGTATATATAACATACTACTTCATATACGGCGTGCAGAATCTATGACTGATCTTTCCAAAGAGGGTAGTACAAGGAGTTATAGTAATGTGAACCTCGGCTTTGGAGGGCAAACCTTGTTGAGAATAGATAATTGATCGTATATATAACATACTACTACTCTTTGTGTCTGGAGAATATTAGTTGAGGAGCGGAATTTGTGTTCATGGTGAATGGTTGGATTATGTACTCGGGGATGTATAGATGCATGTGGCGAGGCGGTATGTTATGCTGACTGCGTGTGTTGCGATTGCATGCTATCTGCATGATGACTGTAAGATGACACCGTCGGATGATACTGCGGACTAGGTAGGGTCGGTGTGGATAGGAAACAAAGCTTACTACATCCCATCTATGTATGCGATTAGGGATTTCCATGAAGCTGCTATATTACTTTGAATCCGTAAATCTTTTGCGTGTTGTGATTCGTATTAAGGCTAGTCGCTTTTTTACAAAGTGCAACTGATAATCTCTGCGGATTAGTTGTACTTGCTTCAGGTCCGTAATATCTTGAGTTTCGTGTACGTTGTACGACCTGAGCTATCAATAGATTATGTGGAATGTTGTGATTCGTATTTGTGACTCACAGTATTCTAGGAGCGATGCGTAAGTGTCGTATGTACTTGTGTTGAAACATTGCCTCCTGGCGTTGTGCAGGGTCTCGAGTGTCACAGAGTTGCTATAAACGCACCATCACGACTAGCGCTTATCGGAATCCACGATCAATTCAATATTGCCCTATTTGTAAGGCAGGTGACCTGCATTGTAGACAAGTCATAGGTACTAAACGTAGCGCTTATATTTGTTCTTGAAGTTGGCTGCTTTGTCACCTTTGGAATATCGATTGAAAGGCGTTCGTGACCGTGTCTTCCACGGGGGACTGTGAGATCCTAGTTGTAATCCTTTTCAAAATTTTTACGATTGTAGTAAAACGACATTAGGCCATTGCTTGGTGTAACGCAGATCTGCTCCCGTGCGGACATCGGACATTGAAGGTTGACTTGGCCTAAGGATAGGATTAGTCCTATTACCGTCGTTCCCTCAAGTCTGGACTTCGTTGGCCACGAGCAGTTTGCATTTATAGCCGTTTCATTCGTGATCATAGGGATCGAAAGCTTGGGAAATTTCGTTCGCAGTCTAAACGATCGAGGAATCAGTCGAGAATAGATTAGGAAACTGTCCCACATGAACTTCGCGGATAGTGCGGGTCGTTGTTTATTCTGTTCTGAGGATGGCGTCGAGAGCTCCCATAACAGTGAACAGGACTATTTACAGCGTCAGCCCTCTCGCACGTACCACAATCGAGTGGGACATGTATCTTGACTCTGCAATTTTTGCCATTGAACCGTATTGATCGATGCACCATCATGTTTCAGCATTGCTATCTCTCGAAACCTTTGCATGTACCACCCTACGAAAAGATATTTGAGCAGCTCGCAAATATGCTCTCTTTCTGCAGCAGGACAAAGAACCATCAATCGATATCCTCCTCAGTCTTCAAACTGATTATTAGACTGCGTCAGATCTTCCAGCAGCGTACACCGCTTCAACCTCTCTTCTCATTATTCAACTGATTTTTTGGTCCAAGCATATTGCAGTGGACATTACCTCGTCAGCTCCTATAGCGATTGAAACTCATCTTCAAGACAGTGCCGATAGTGGGTGATTGTCGATCCAAGACAGCTCCTAGGCGATCAATTGGGCTCTATTCTGTCGATATGTCATCATCCAAGAGTAAAGGAAAGTCTAAGGCCCCATCCGGCTCCTCGAAACAAGATGTCCCCTCCCAGGCCAAAGACGTAGCCAAGACGCCAGCCGCCCCTTACAAGATTGTCGGTGACCTGGCTACCAAAGAAATATGGCATCCTGACGGCGAAAATCTAATTGACAATCCGTTTGACCTCTGGTACAATCCGGACTGGATCACGGCAATTGAAGATCGGAAGGAGTTTGAGATCGAGTACCACCATTATCGAGGACTCTGGAAGGATGAACATTGTGATGAGCTCTTGGAACGGACGTTTGGCGGAATACGCCAAGATCTTTCCTTGAACCAATGCATCAGTATCGGACTTGGCAACTTCGCTCCAAAGACTATAGTGCCTGTCAAAGGACAGGTACTGGGTAACGAAAAGAAGCCACGTGGACCACGCGATCATGTCCGACAATTGAGCCCAACGATGCACCAGTTGATGTTCTTGTGGCGGCTTGTGGGGTTTCTGAATATTCCAAGAGATAAAGTCTTTTTCCAGGATCCTATATTCACGGACTTCGAAAAGAAATACTTGCAGCACTGTTTCCATTCCGGGTGTATCCTCGATCCGCATGTAGGAGAAGATTGTCCCTCTGGTGCTCAAGCCCAGTTGACAGCAACGACGTTTCTTATGGCACCTATGGTATCCGAGGTACTCTCGGAGGTCTTACAGCCTGTCGATAAAGCTCCTGGACTCTACGTCGGGACTCAAATGTTGAGGATGATCAAAGCTCAGTATCCACACTTGAAACAAGAAGAACTCTCCGCACTGAAAACACCATTCAATAGATATCGTGTTCGTACTTCCTCAAAGCGAATGGCGCGATTCATTGAAGCCTTCGACTGGCCTGATAATTGCGAGATCCGATACTTGAAGCCGGAAAAGTGATAAGGAAACCGCGGTGCAGGCGATTTGAGAATTCAGTATGTTATCTGTCAGAATCAAGTGGAGGACATATCGATAGTATTCTCAAGGGAGGTTTTTGACATGGCGAAGACCCTGTAATTGTATTCTGGAAGCTTGCGACTCTTCTTATCTTTAGAAACCATACTGTTTCTCTATTATGAGTGTGATGATATTCACTTCGAATGCGACACCTTGTCGAGGCGAGAGGATGCTATAGAATTTTTAGTATCATGCGACATTCTAAGACATTCTTTGGGGAAGTGGCTTGAGGAAATATACGGTATCGTGACATATTCTCAATCATAATTGCTGAGTGAATTATGGAAAGCAAGCAAGATTTGGAACGAATGACGTGCGGTCTTTGTCGTCCTGGACGAACTTCTCATCCAATGAGAGTATGCTCAGTAGCAATCCGATGAGGGCGCTACGACCACGCCATAGGTCTCACACACTTCAAGCTGGCTGGCAAGGCTAATCGCCAAGACTAGACAACCCTTGCTGTATACTCGAACGTTCTGGCACGACGGACTTTGACCGCGGAACTGGAGGTGGGTATCCTGGCAAGGCATGCTCTTATCCATCTTTTCTGGGGTCAAGTTATAAAGTCAACATACTTGTAAGTATTAGAATGAGAAGATGTTTGGATAGAGTCGGCGGATGTACAGGCTGAGCCTGATTGTTTTTCTTGATGAGCACAGACCACAATCAATCCAAGCCATGCCGAGTCTAGCCTAATTTGGCCTAGGATAACGCCAGCCAAAGCTAGAAAACTTCACCAATTGAGTCCGTACCTCAGTTGTCTTGCGCTGTTGGTGGTTGCATGATTCAATACATCCTCAGCTGCCTCAGGAGTCATGTTACAGTGCCTCACACCGTCCACGTTACACTTCGCGATGGTTGTTGACGGGTCTTCCCCGTCCATCCAAGCATCTCCAACCGATGTTGATGGTCCCGCTATAAAGCGTGTCTTTTTCAGACTCCGAAGCCATGGTAATGATCTGAGTATCGTGGAACTCGCCAACACGTACCTCCAGCAAGCCGGCTTGCCCCCCAATCAAAGAGCTTGCCATCCTCACTTCATTCATGAACAGCCGCAAGAGTACAAAGTCTACCACGTCGTCCTCGATATCAATCCTACGGCAGCACCTCCCGACGTCAAGATTCAAAACATACCGCATGAACTTTATCGGGTACATTTCAGAACAAGTAGACGTGATCCGTTAGTCTGCGTCAGTTCCCTTGGGTCCTACTATACTAAGTATCACTAGTACCTTTGAGCGGCTGGAAGGTCAGTGGTTGAGGTCGACAATGCAGCATTCGAACGGGATGTGGTGGGGGGAGAGCAAGGTCGGGACGGCGCCGTGATATACGTCAGTGTCACTAGGCTGAAGGTGTTGACGAATTAATACGCCGATATAGTTATATATGAGGCAAGCCTCTGCGTATACCTACTACTATTAGAATATTGCTCGCCAAGAGCCTATTAGTACTTTAAACTTACGTTAAGTATTTAACTTAAGTCTTAGTAATTTAATACTAAAATCTATTAAATAGTATAATATTAATAAGTTATCTACACGTAATTTAGGTATAATATAATAGTATTATAATAACTAATAGATAGATATAGCTATATAAAATAGAATAACTATTATAAGAAATCTCTACTAGTCTATTAAGGCCCCCTAACTAGTCCTAGTTAGTAACTACTAAGGTTAACCTAGCCTAATTTCTAATACTCCCTCTTAAATTAGTAGTAATAAGGTAATCTTCCTATTACTAACTACTATATTTAAATACTCTTATACTTTACTTAGAGCTAGTTTTAATTATTATCTAGCTAAGCTAAAGTTAATAGGGCTAATAGGTTTTATTAGTAGGTTAGTATATTATACTTTAATATTAACCTATTAGAGATAGATTTCTTTAATTTTAGAACTTAGTTATTAAATTAAATAATATCTTATTTAGATATATTTTATAATAGTATAATTAATTAGGTTAATAGCTAATTTTATAACTACCTAGTTATTAATATTTAGGAGTACTAGTACTACTCCCTTATTATATCTTAGCTCTTTAAGTATAAGGCCTAGATATAGAGCTTCTTTATATACCTCTATTATAGTAATATATTTAGACTTATATATAGATATTACTACTAGCTTTTATAATTTAGATTACTAGGTAATAGGGCTATTAAATAGTTTATAAATATATACCCTAGTAGAATAAGATATCTTATAATTATTATAATATAACGTGTTAATAAAACCCTCTAAGCTATTATTATTACCTAATTAAGAGATAAGACTATTATTAACTATTTCTAATAGATAATATAATACCCTTTTTACTATATTTATATATTATAAAGTAGGGTTATTAAGTAAATAACTTAGGTTACTAATAGTATATATAATATCTAGCCTAGTTATAATACTTAGTTAATTAAGTACTCTTATAAGGGACTAATAAGACTCCCTTTTAAATAAGGAGGCTATATAACTATTAGGGGTAATAGTAATATTAGCCTATTTTATAAGTAACTTAGCTAGTAAATAATTTTCTATACCTAACTATTTTAATAATTAGTTAATATATTTTATTTAATTAACTTAAATAAAATAGTTATCTAGATTTCTAATAATATTTATTCTTAAATAGTCTTTTAAGTCTCTTATATATTTAAAGTTAAACCTCTTATTAAGTTCCTTCTTTATCTAGGTAATTAGGTCCTAATTATATATTATAAATAGTAAGTTATTAATATATACTATAATAATAACTTTTATAAAAGTATTAATAAATACGTAATAATTATACTTAAGGCGCTGAAAACCTAGAGACTTAAGTACCTTATAAAGGGTTTTATACTATTTATAAGAAGCTTATTTAAGGTTATATAAAGCTTTATTTAAGTAGAGTTATAAGGTAATTAATATATACCTTAATACCTAAAATACTTAATCTAAATTTACTTTAATATATAGTAAGATAAGTCCTAATATTAAAATATAGTATAAGGGGAGGAATTATAAGTAGTAATAGTAGTAGAAGTAGTAGGCTAGGGAGTAGAGGAGGGATACCCGCGTAGGGGCTAGGGAGCCTAGTAGGGGGGAAGGAACTTAAAGATAAGGGAATACGCGTTAGGAGAATATTAATAAAGGCCTTAAAAGTTATAATAGCTATATAAGACGCGTTAAAAGGAGGAATAATATAAGAGGTAGGATAGATAATAGGGGTAAGGCTTAAATATATAAAGGAGTTTATTATAAAGGTAGATTAATAGCTTAAAGAAGTATATAGGTTTAAAAAATAGTAGAAGATTAATCCTAGGGAGGGAGGATATAAGAGGGTAGAAGGAGCTAGGCGTAGACGGCTAGTTAGAGCTTAATAGGTATAAGAATAGGTAATATAAGCCCTAGGGGGACGTTTATTATAGTAATAATAGGTAGTATTATAAGAAAGGGATCTAGAGTAATAAATAATAGGAAGGCTAGAACCTTAATAGTCTAGATTAAAGATAGGATTAAAAGAGAAATAGTAAGGGCGCTTATTAAAGAGTAGCTAGTAGAGAGGTTTAAGATAGTTATATTCCTAAGGATATAAGAGATTATAATAGCGAGGTACCTAGTTAAAGGCGACCTAATACTATTTATAATAGAGATAGAGGTAAGGGAGGAGCTAGAGGAGAATAATAACTAGGTAAGAAAGGTATATAAGTTAGTAAGGGTACTAAGATAGACCTTCCTAATTATAATATACGGGGTATTAAAGAAGGTAGTAGATATATTAAGATAAAAGGAGGTAAAGGGGGTAATTATTTAATAAAATAAGAAGAACCTCCTAGGGTTAAAGATTATAAGGGTAGCCTAGCTATAAGTAGTTATATAAGAGAGGAGAGAGGGAGAGGTAGAGAAAGAGAGAGCCTTACTACTACTAAAGCTCCTTATACTAGAGATAGTAGATAAAGTAATTAAGAAGGGCTTAATAAAGGGATATAACCTCTTAGAGTATAAGAGGTAAGAGAGGAATAGGGTTATAATATAATACTTTAACTATTAATAGTATAAGTATATAGCGGGATATTATAAAAGCCTAATATAATATAAAATCTATACTAGTAGGTATAACTTAAGGGAATATAAGATAAAGGAAGGGGAGATTAAGAGATATAATAACTACGGGAAGAATAGTTATACGGCCTAGGAGTAAGGGTATATAATTAAGGTAAGGGAGCTAAATAAGCTCTATTAGAAGATAGTAGAAAATAAGAAGAAGTTATATAAGGGCTTTATAAGAGGAAATAGGTAATAAGATACCTAGAAGTAGCCCTAAGGGGAGTAGATAATAATAGTAGTAAGGAAGAAGAGGAAGCTTATATTAGGGTTTAAGGACCTTAATAAGGTTATAATATAAACGGGTTCTTATAAGGATATAAGGGAAAGGAGAACTATATTACTACTAGTAGTAATACTATAAAATAGGCTAGGAAGGCTAATTACTCTCTAAGTTATAAAGATAAGCTAATAGATATTAAAAGAAATACTAGTATAAGAGGCCCTAATTATTAAGGGAGTAGAGGTTATAAGGGATATTTAATAGGGATCCTTATAAAGGTATAAAAGATAATAAAAATATTATAATATAATATATAAAAGGAGTAGATTATAGTAATAATAGTACTACTAGAAGATAAGGAGGTATAATAGATAGATATCCTAGCTATCTAAGAGCTATTATATATAAAGAGGACGGGTTTAATATATAACCTAAGCGGAGGAGTATTCTACCTAGTATATAAGGTAGGGAGGGATATAAGGATATATTTCTTTATAAATAAGCGCTAGAATATTAATAAATAGGGAGCTAAATTTATATTAGGGGACTTATACTCCCTAGAGATATAGGTTATAAGGAAGGAAGGGGGAGTATTAACGCGCCTCTAGATATATAATATATATAACCCTAGCCTAGAGTTTAAGACCTTAATAGATAGCCTCTTTATACTACTAGGGGTAAAGGAGTAGCTAAGTCGGCCTAGGGAATATATATTAATAGGAGACTTTAACTTCTATTATTTAAACTAGAATAATAGGGGTGAGTATATATATTATAAAGCGGCGGATATATTAATAAATATTATAAAAGAAAGGGGAATAGAGCTTATCCTACTAGAGGATATAATAACTTAGAAGGTAAGGAAAGTAGAAAGTACTATTAATTTAATATTTATAATAGAGGCTATTAAGTAAATACTATTAGAATATTATACTAGGCTAGACCTCTATTATAAGTCTAATTATATCCTAATATATATTAAAGTTAGCCTTAAAGTAGAGGTAGTAGTCTTATAATTATAAAGGGTATAGAAGTTAATAGACCTAGAGGGGATAAAGAGGTAAGTAGGTACCCTTTAATACTTATTACTAGAAGGGGAGCTAATAACTAGGGGGTAAATAAATAGCTACCTAGCTAAAATACTTTCAGGCCTAGCGGAGATTATAAAAAAGGAGGTATTATAAATAAAGCCCTCCTTAGAGGTAAAGTCCTTCTAGAACTTAAATTATATAAAGGTTATAAAGACGGCGTTAAAGCTTAGGGTAGAGTATAACTATAAGAGAAGCTAGAGGAGTCTAGAGGCGTAGTAAGAGGCCTAGAAGGTTAAAAGGAGGGTATTAAGGAAAGTAAAGGCGCTTTATTTTAGGGAGGTAGTATATAAGGCGTCTTAGATACTTAATAGACTCTAGAAGCTAGTTAAATAAGGCTAAGAGAGAAGTATACTACCTTAGGAACTCTTAAAGTTCCCTACCCTTAGAAAGGATAGGGAGGGTCTTAAGGCGGAGTTATTTTAAGAGAAGATAGAGGTCCTTTAAAGGACCTTCTTCCCCCTACCCTTAAGGGTAGATCTAAGTAATATCTAGGGGCCTTAGTATAAGATACCCCTAATAATAAATATAAGAATTATTAAGGAGGAGGTTTATAAGGTAATTAATAGGCTAAAGTAGGATAAAATATTAGGGATAGATAGGATCCTAAATAGGTTCTTAAGGATAGTAGAAAGGGAGCTACTACCTAGCTTTATATACTTATTTTAAATATCTTTAAGGGTTAAATATTACTTAATAGAGTTTAAGAAAGCTAATATAATTATCTTAAAGAAGTTAAAGAAAGAGAACTACTTAGAGTTAAAGTTATACTATCTAATTACCCTACTTAGTACCTTAAGGAAGGTATTAAAAGCGGTTATTATAAAGAAGCTAAGCGACCTTATAAAGGAATATAAGTTATTACCCTTATAATAGATAGGGGTAAAGAAGGGAAGGTTAATAATAATATCCCTTAAGATAATAGTAGAGGTAATATATATAATATAAAATTATAGTAAATTTAATATAATAAGTATATTATTACTAGATATTATAAGGGCCTTTAATAATATCTCTTATAAAAGGTTACTTTATAACTTAAAAAAGAAAGGGGTCTTAACCCTTATTATAAGGTAGGTATAAAGCTTCTTAATAAAGAGAGCTATAATAATTACGCTAGGCTAGGAGATAAATAGGATAGAGATAGTAGAGACTAGGATCCCTTAGGGATCCCTAATATTATTAATATTATTTTTATTTTTTAACTCCCTACTTATAAAAGAATATATAAGGATAAAACTCTAGGTATAAACTAGGGGCTTTATTAATAATATCTACCTAATAATATATAATAAAAGTATTAAGGAGAATTATAAGATCCTAGTAAAGGTATATAAGATATACCTTTACTAAATAAATATATATAAGGTAACCTTTACCCCTTATAAGTATAAGCTAGTCTACCTATTAAAGAGCTTAAAGAGGTTTAATATAAAGGTAATAATAGACCTTAGGATAGTAATAATACGCCTTAAAGCGTTAATACGGGTCTTTAAACTTTATATTAATAATAAACTAAGGTAGGACTTATATATTAATAGGATAAGGTTAAAGATAAAGATATAAAAGCTAGCTCTATTAATTATTACTAGCTTAATATAAGGCGTTATACTTAATAGGGTAAGGTAGGTATATAATATTATAGTCTAGCTAGTAATAACTTATATAATAGAGATATAATATAACTTAAAGGGGATACTAGAGGTAAGAAAGGTAAATATTATAGCGCTAGAAACTATATAAAATAGGTACTTAAGGATAGTACTTAGGGCCTTTAAAGTAATAAGTATATAAGTACTAGAGGTAGAGTTAGGGGTCCTACTAATAAGGATAGGCCTTAACTAGTTAGTTATATAAGTACTAATAATATAAGGGATCTACCTACTAATTAAGGAAGGGAATATAAGGATCTATTATAAGTTAAAAGGGAAGAGGGGAAGAGAGAAGAGGGTTATAAAGACTCTAATAAAGGAGAAGTAATCCTAAGTAAAAGGAGCCCTCTAGGCGGTAATAAGGGGAGGGGATACTAAAATAGCGGACTAGAGCCCTAGAAGCGGGGAAATAGTAAGGAGGGATAACCCTACCCTTAAAGAGATTAGAAGGTAGGTAAAGGAGAAGTAGAAGGAGAGGTAGCTAGGATACTAAGAGGGTATCCCTAATTATATAAAGACGGCGGTATAAAAAGGAGAGGTTTAAGAGATAAGGGTTAACCTTTATATAAGGCTTTTTAAGGCTAAGAGCTTTATAAGTATCTAATTATATATAAAGAAGATAGGACTACGCGCCTTCTTATATAAGAGGAGGGTACCTAGGGTTAATAATACTAGTTATAAATATAAATAGAGGTATTAAGACGCTAAGTATATACTTATATTCTACCCTAATTATATAAAGGAGAGGAGGTAGATACTTTAAAAGGTAGGGTTAAGTAACTTCTAGTAGATAGTATTAACCTTAAAAGGATTAAAGGTAGTAACTAAGTAAGTAATCTAGTAAGGTATACTTAACTAATTTATACTAGTAAGGGAATAACTCCTTAAGGTAGTATAAGAGTAGATAGGCTCTAATTAAAGGGTAAAGGGGTAGATAACCCTAGTAAAAAAAGAGAATAAGATAGTATAAAAAATATAAGAAAGGGTAGTATATAATATCTAGAGATCTAGAAGTATAATAATAAGTAGAGTAGGGGATAAGGTTTTCTTTTATAAATTATAATTTCCTCTAGTAAGTTAAATATAAACCGCCCTTATTAGCTCTAAGTAGCTAGATAGTAAAGTATAAAATATAAATATAAATATAAATAAAGCTTTATTTAATTTATAAGTATATCCTTATTTACTATTAATAAAATAGTAAGGTTACTCTACCTAGATTTCTTCTAAAATAAGTAATTCTAAGAAGGTTATAATAATATTTAAATACTTAATAACTAACTTATATTTAGCTATTAGGGCTAGGAGGAGTTATTATAATAATACCTTTAAGGTTAATAAGAGTATCTTATTAAAATTAATCCCCTTAATTTAATAGAAGCCTTTAACTACTTATTATACTTTATATTAGGTTATTTCACCTATTAGCCTATATTTATAGGATAAGACCTACCTTCCTAGTAAGATATATACTTTATAAGGTAGTTAATATAATTCTTACTATATTATCTACTTATTATAATTAGCTAGTTCTTCTTTAGTAGTAGTAAGCTATTTATTACTATTAGGCCTATTAAGAGCCTTATCTATTAATATTAGATAGGGATACTCCTTAGTACTAGTAATAATATAGGTAAGTATAACTCTAAACTTATTAGGGTTATTAGAAGATTTTATACCCCTCTTATTTATCTAGTTATAATTAATCTATAGTTTATTATAAATAGAACGACGAGATATATTAGGAATAATTCTCTAAGATTTATTATTTTAAGTTAATTATTTATTAATAATAGCTAATAGTATTATAATAGTAATTTAGTATATTAAACTATCCTAACTATTCTAATATTAATTAGTTAGTAATTCTAACTCTACTTAGCTATTTTTAGTAGTCTAATTATTTAACTTATTCTAATTTAATTTAAGTAGATTATTCTAATTATATCTATTTAGATTATTTTGCCTACTTATATTATTAATTAAGCCTAATATTAATTAGCTAGATAGAAAAGTTATTACTAATCTATTACTAGTATTACTAGTATTTTTAGTATTACCTAATACTCCCTTAATACCCTATTAATTAGGGGTAGTTACTCCCTTTAAAGCCTAATTACTACTATCTAATTAGTTAGTTTAAAGCTAGCCTAGGAGGTCTACTATATTATTATTATTACTAGAGTCTCCTTTTATTAAGAGCTTATTATTATCTATTAATAATATAGCGGCCCTCTTATTAAATATTATATATATTAATTAAGTAATACGTTATCCCTTAATATCTTATATATAATAGATACTCTTACTATTATAACTAAGGAAATAATATTTAATAGCTTTATTATCTAGTTTCTTCTTATTTAGTAATATATTAAATAAGTAGTACTAATATCTAAATAATTTTAAGTATATTAATTAAGGTTTATAGCCGTACTATTTCTTAAAGGGGGACTTCCTATCTTTACTAGGTATAAGGTTCTTAATATAATTAATATAGTAGATAGCCTTACCTTAAAACTCTTATAGTAGTCCGGCGTTAATAAGAACTATTCTAACTTTACTAAATAGTATCTAGTTCTTCTATTTAGTAATCCTATTTTAATAAGGGTTATAAGGAGCTAATAAGGTAATAAATATCCTATATTCCTAGAAGATTTATTAATATTTACGGCTTTAAACTAGTTTATTATTACTTTAAATAAAGGCCGTTTTATACCCCTAATTATTCTAATATTTTATTTAGAACTCGAGTTTTTATAGTAACTCTACCTAACTAGTTATATAATCTATTTAAGTAAATCCTATTACTTTATATATAAATACTATTATATTAATATACCCCTTAAGGGTAGTTATATAACTTACTAATACTAGGTTAATATACTAGTATTAGTTAGGGATAGTAACTCTAGCTATTAGTATATATAAAGGTATTTAAGTAATTTTCCCTAATATATAACTCTTATATAATTCCTATTTCTCGTACTTTTATAAGTAATTAGTAGCCTTATAATTAATATTAGTAGTACGTATTATAACCTTTATAACCTTTATACTAATATATTTATATCTCTTATATTATTAGGTCTAAGATATATTATTCTTAACTAGAACTATTAATTTAAGGTAGAATACCCTTATCTAGTTAATTTATATAATATCTAGCTAGTATATATAGTTATATAAGAAGGCTTATAATACCTCCTTACCTTATTTATTATAGAATATATTCTTCCCTCTACTACTAGTATATATATATAGCCTTATAAGTCTAGTTATATAATAGATAGAAGGTTATATTTAATATTTAGTACGTAGTAAATATTAGTTAGTAAGAATTTACTAATCTTATTATTAATAATTACTAGGATTTATACTATTCTAATCCCTTTAACTATTACTAGTTTATCCCTAGTTAGTCCTAATATAATATAGTTCTAGACTAGTAAATAGTTAGTAAACTTAGATTAATCTTAGAAGATATACTCTTAGTCCCCTAAGTTAATAATAATCTTATAAGACTTATTATTTTATTATAAGTTATACTTAAAGCGAGTAGTATAGGATTTATCCTATTTTTATTTATCTAGGTTTTATCTACTTTATTAGCGACTAGGACCTCTATTTTAATACTATTATTAATTCTATACTTCTAGATCTTTCTTTATTTTAGGAATAAATCCTTCTAGTCCTAGCTTTAAATTAATATACTAGTAGTCTTTTATATTATACTAGTAGTTATAGAATATATATTTATTATTATTATTACTCTAGCTCTTATTACTAGGTTTATTTTAATATTAGCCTTATTTTAGCTATTTACTAAAATTACTAGTATATACTTTAGATTCTTTAGTCTTTAAAGGTATAAACCTATTAAATAATAATATAGTAATATACTTAAAATCTTATAACTTACCTCTAGATTAAGCGATCTTAGTAAGGGTATAAACTACTTCCTTTATCTTATTTAATAGACCCCTCTTAAAGACTACTATCTAGAAATCTATTTCTAGTAGACTATTTATTTATAGAAGCTTATTTATATACTCCTTAAATTTAGTAAGGTAGATATAAAGGTCTTTAAACTAATTTAAGTAAAGCTTATATAAGGTAAAGTATATTACTTTCTTAGTAGTATAAGAATCTATCTCTTTACTATAATAGAAAAGATAGAAATTAAGACCTTAAGCTTATTACGGCTTATTAGTTAGTTAATAAGTCCCCTAGATTCCTTTCCTAGACTAGCGCGAATATTAAAAGTCTAATATTTCTTCGTATTCTACTTATATTTATATCTACCCTTTATAATATTTTCTATTTAAATTAAGTTATATAACTTACTTTTAACTATATAATACTTTAAAAATAATAAAAATTAATCTAGTAGTTTAAAAGATATATTAGAATAAATAGATTTACCTACTAAATTCTATATACTAATAGCTAGAATAATTAGATTAATAATAAAAATCCTATTATTATTTATAAATTACTTATTCTACTATCTTACCTATTAATATATCTAATATTAGCTTGAATAGAGGGAAATATCTATCTTATTACTAGGTATAAAATACTATTAGAATAATCTATATTACTATATAAGTTTATAAGCTAATACTATTATATTTATAAGCTAGAAATCCTACTATTTATATTACCTACTAATATATCTAATATCTACCTACTAATATATCTAATATCTACTTACTAATATATCTAATATTAGCTTAAATAAAGGGAAATATCCGTCTTATTACTAGGTATAAAATACTATTAGATAGAAAGGTATATATATATAACTAATACTATTATATTTTATAAGCTACCTATTTATTAATATACTCCCTACTATTTATATTACCTACTAATATATCTAATATTAGTTTAAATAGGGAGAAATATCTATCTTATTACTAGGTATAAAATACTATTAGAATAGAAAGGTATATATATATAGCTAATACTATTACGTTTATAAGCCGGCTACCTACTAATATATCTAATATACTTCCTACTATTTATCTTACCTACTAATATATCTAATATTAGTTTAAATAAGGGTAATATCCGTCTTATTACTAGGTATAGAATACTATTAGAATAGAAAGGTAGATATATATAGCTAATACTATCGCGTTTATAAGCTAGCTACCTACTAATATATCTAATATACTTCCTACTATTTACCTTACCTACTAATATATCTAATATTAGTTTATATAAGGGGAAATATCCGTCTTATTACTAGGTATAAAATACTATTAGAATAGAAAGGTATATATATATAGCTAATACTATTACGTTTATAAGCCGGCTACCTATTAATATATCTAATATACTCCTTACTATTTACCTTACTATTATAATTATAAATTATAAGGGTTATATAGTAATATAAAATTAGTCTATTTTTATAGTAAGACTAATTCTTAAGAAATCTAAGAATTATTCTATAAGGGATCTAATAAACCCCTTAAAGAGACTAGTAAGCCTTATATATTATTTCCCCTTACGGGTTAATATAAGGGCGTAATATATACTAAGCGTATACGAAGTATAACCTATTTAATAGGTTATAATAATTACCTCCTCTCTTAAAGAAACTTATCTTCGAGTTTAATATAAATAGCCTATTTAATTAAGTTTAATAAAAACCTTTAAACCTAATATAAGATATAAGGAAAAGAACTTAATAAAGTAAGATTATAACTTATATAATAGTTATAATATATAGTATTTATAACTCTATATTATAATATAGCTATTTATTACGCGTAGATATTATAATTTAAAGTATATATATTATATATAATAACTTCCTATATATAATAATAATAGCTATTTATTTATTTATTTATAAATTATATACGCGTCTATCTAAACTAATAAAAGATAATTATAAGGGCTTATAAGTATTTTATAATTATTATAATAGTAGCTAACTTATAAGGGAAACTATATACTTATACTAAGTATAAGCGTAGGTAAAAACCCTTACCTTTCCTACCTTCTTTATAACTTTTATTCCGTTTTCTCTTTATATTATATTCGGTCCTCTATAATAATAGGTGGTTGTATTTACTACTATATTAGTCTAGCTCCCTAGGGCCGGCTTATATACTATAAAAGCGAAATTCGCTCCGGTAGTAAAGATTTACGTCTAAGGTCGGCTCTAGTATAACTACTTCGCTGCGAGCGAGAACTAGCCTAGTAGCCTAGTCTAGATTATCTATCTTACTACTCGTTTTACCCCCCCCGCCTTTACGAGTATCTTATAGGCGTCTACTACGCCTAAGGTATCCTTTAGCTCCTAGCGGCGGTCCTAGAGCCTAGGGTAATAGATAAGGATATACTTTATATCCTACCTACGCTAGCCGTACCCGTAGCTTATAGATATATAGCTAGGGACTTTATACTAGTATAAGAAGGCGGCTAGCCCGATCTTTCCCGTCTTTATCTACGTAAGGACGGAGCTCTTAACCTTCTAAAGGCCCTTATAGAGGGTCCTCCTACCGGTCTATAAGCCCCCGAGCTAGGCGGGAGGGCGATTCCTAGCTCCTAGTCCCGACTAGTATTCGTCCTATATAGTATCCTAGGAGGACCTCTACTAATAGTATATTATCTTCTCGATCCTTTAAGGGGGGTAGACTACCTCCCTAGTTACGATCGCGCCTCCGTCGTCTAGGCGTAGGGAGCGTAGAGCCTACTCGTTCTTCTCTTTTATAAGGGATTTCGCTACCTCTCTCCTCCTCCCCCTCTTAGCGTTTAGCTTCCTTCGGATACGTATATTCCCTATTACTATTACTAGGTAGATCCCCTTTAATATATACTAGCGGAGAACTAAGTAATCTAGTATTAGTTATATAAGGGCTATCCCTAACTCTACCTCTAGTACTCGCGTTAAAGTGGCCTTATATACCCCTAGTACACGTCTTAAGTAGTTATTTTAGATAACTTTAAGCTTCCTTATATACGTCTTCTTTATATCCCTTAGTCTTTATAATATATATTATAAGGCGGACGCGTAGGTTATAACTAGCCGTACTATTATATTATATACTTTCCTTATCCTATTAAAGGTAGCTCCCTAGGTTAATACCGTCGTTATAGATAGGGCGAGGTTCTAGGTAGCGAGTTTCACCTATACCCTCTTTAAGTACGGGCCCTACCGTAATTTACCGTTAATATATAGTCCTAGGACTTAGATCTCCGTTTATAGCTTTATTATTATATACCCTAGGTTAATAACCGCACTTATATTAAAGTAACGGGGGTAATAGGTAAGATAGACTAATTTATATTTCTAGGGGGTAAAACTCGCCCCGTATATTAAAGCCTATTTAAGGTAGATCTTATATACTAGTTCTAAGGTCTTATAATTACCTTCCGTAGTTTTCTTATATACTAGTAGGTAGATATTATCTATAAACCCTCTAACTTATAACTATAATTTAACCGCTATATACTCCTTAATAAGTAGCGCGTTAAAGAATAGGAAGAAGATAGGGGAGATTAGCGACCCCTAGGGAATCCCTATCTCTACCGGCTCTATCCTACTCGTCATCCCCCTAATTATAATAGACGAGGACCTTTCTACTAGGAAACTTTCCGTCTAGCTTATAATATAGCGAGGGATCCCCTTATACCGGAGGTTATAAATAAGCCTCCGGTAGGAGATATTATTAAAGGCTCTTATAATATCTAGTAAGAGGAGGCTAGTTATATTACCTCTACTATAGTCTTATATTATATATACCGCGTCTATAATTATCTCTAGCGCTATCTCTATTAATCTATTCCTTCGCGCCCCTAATAATAGCTATATTAATATAATCTTAGCGCCTTAGTATTATTATTATAATACTTGAAATTTTCCTTAATACTTTATCTTTTATAACTATTAATAATATCTTTTCTAGGTACTTAGCGCCCTCTCTTTTTATATATATATAATATATATAATATATATAATAATAGCTAATTATATAATATAATATCTAATATCTTAATATCTTAAGTATTATTTATAAATTAGTTTACTAGCTCTTCGCGTAAATATAATTAATATAATATAACTTAATCTAATATAAAATATATATAATACGCCTAGCTTTTATAATAAAAGTAGAAGTAGATCTTAATACCTAGTTAGGTAATCTAATTATTAAGGATCTTATAAAAACTCCTATTATAAATCTTATAGAGATTCTTATTAAAGATCCTATTAAGGAGCCTACTCCTCCTACGCGTAAGCCTATCCTTAAGCCTACTTCTTACTCTAGCTCCGCCGTAGGTATTAATAACCCGTTTAGCCTAGATAATAATCTAGTTATACCTACTTATTATCCCTCTTTTATAAAGGTAAGTACTTAAGTATATTTAGACTACGTAGCTAATATAAAGTAATATATTATTCTTACCCCTACTTCCTTAATTATATATTCTTAAGGAGCTCCCCGTCTTAAATAAAATATATATAAGAGATATATCTATTATATTAATAAAGGACTTATAAAGTATAAGTACTTATAATAGTATTATACTTAGTATATATACTAATAGTATAAGTAATACTATATTTATAATTATTAATAGAAAGAAAATAATACTTAAGCGGTATAACTATTATTTAAAAGTCTATTATAATTATAAACTAGTAGGTTTTCCTTATATTCTTAGGTTATTTTCATAGTTATAATATATATTAATTACTTAACTTCTAGATTCCTAATAATATAATCCTAGTTTATAATAAGGTAATTAAGCTTTATTATTTAATTAATAACGCGGATTATCTAGATACTTTAAAGGATAAATTAAAGCTTTAAGTAGCGGGCGTTACCCTTATAAATATTATAATTACTATCTACTTTAAGCTAGCTTCTTATAACTATATTATAGTATATCTTAGTAGTAAAAAGAAACTAATAAGTATATTAGAAGTATAAATTATAATTCTTTAAATAATAGAATATATTAATAAAACCCTTATAAGTATTTATAATATTAAGTAAGTTAAGGTATACTCCCCTACGCTTTTACTACGTTTATTACTTATTATAACTATTACTTATATATCTTTAAGTAGGCCTTAAGCCCTTAACCTCCGGCCTAGAAGATAAGATAGATATAAATAATAAGGAGTAGGTACCTAGCGTACTAATATTATATTACTTATACTTATATAAGTAGCTAAGTAAGCTTTAACTACTTAGCGCTAGGTTCCTTTCTCCTAATTTAATTAGATAGTTTTTTATTTCTTTCCTAAGTTATCCCTATATACTAGCGCCTTTAGGGCGTTTTACCTACTTCTAGTAGGTAAGATAAAAGAGATTAATACTCTTTATACTTACTTTTAAGTAATTAATTAAATATCCTTTATTATATTCTCTAATTCTATTTTAATATTTATAACTCCTACTTATAATAATAGCGCTTTTACTTCTTATTAAAGTCTTCGCGTATTTCTTATATATCTTCTAGATTTTCTTCTAGAACCTATTAATTATATTAGGGAGGATATCCCTTCTAATTAATAAGATACTAGAGTTTACCCTTCCTTATCTTCTTATCTAAAATCTCTTCTAATTCTACTACTTATTATTATTAATAAGTTCTAGAGGTAGTAGCTTAAGTATAAAGGTATCGCCTTACCTATATATATATAGCTCTAAAAGAGAAATATAAAAAATAGGGTAGATTATATATATTAACGGTAATACTAGGTAATATACCTACTTACTAATAAGTTTAAAGATATAAAATAGACTAATAAGCTTATAAGATAGCTTCCTACTTAGTTACTTTTACTTTAAGTTCTTTATATTTAGTATAACTAAGTCTACTTAATTAAAAGATATTAGCTTATACTTCCTATTATAAAACTTCGCCTATATTTCTAATACGTCTTACTATTAACTTAATAGGTCTTTATATAATTTATAAAGTTTTTAGATATATTATCTTATATCTAGTACCTCCTCTTAGTAAGTTTTATCCCTAGAACGTATAAGAATCTTAGGCTAATAGCTGTAGTAAAGCTTAAAAGGATTATAACCTATTATTATATTCTTTATACTATAATATATAAATTCGGCTAGGGGTAATAACCCTACCTAATTATCTTATCTATTATTATAGTAAGTTCTTAAATAATATTCTAACGTCTAATTCTAATATTCTATTTAGCTATTAGTTTATAAATAGAAGGTTATACTTAGCCTATAATTTAACTTTAAATAGTAGTATAAGTTAAACTAATAAGCGCTTATAAATAGACTCCCTTAGTCTAATATAATATTATTAGGTATATTATACTTTAAGAAGACTTCCTTAAATAAGACGTTTATAAGATTAGTTACCTTATAATCCTTTTATATAAAAAGGTAGTAAAGTATCTTCGTATACCTATTAATAACTATAAGGATAGTATTATAAATACCTCTACGCTATTTATATAAGGGAAGATTTATAATAAAATCTATTATAATTAACCTTTATAACTTAGTTAGCTTAGGAAGTATAGTTAAGTTACTATATAGTTAATATTATTTCACCTTAACTCTTTAATAAATATTATAAGAATCGACGTATTCTTTAATATCTACCTTTATACCTATTTAGGTATACTTTTAATAAAGGAGACTAAGCGTCTTATTAAGCTTAAAATACCCTACTAAGGGGTTATTATAATAGCGCTTTAATAGCTCTTTATAAACTAATAAGTCTTTAGGAATATATAATTTCTTATTATACTTAAGTAAACCTTAACTATTAAATATCTATTAACTAGCTCTCCTAACTTATCTATTTATTATTTCGCCTACGCGTTACTAGCTAATAAAAATATCTTCTTACTAAAGTACTTTAATTAATTTAATTATAGACTTTAAAGTTATAATATATACTATTTTATTCTCTACTATTATACTAGCTAGAAAATATAGAATAAGTTATTTATAACTAATAGTTCTAGTAATAGGGTTAAGCTATTTCTTAGCTATATTATAAGTACGTTAAGGTAGTATCTTACTTATACTCCTTATATTACTAGGTTAAAGGTCCCTACGCTTTAATAGATATACTCTATCTAAAACTATTATTCTAATAGCTATATTAATAATTCCTAGTACTACTAATCTTATAACTAGTACTAGTATCTATAACTACCTTATATATATATTATATATTATAGTAAGTTCGCCTTTATTACTAGAGGGTTATAAGCCCTATCTTAGAATAGGAAATATATAGGCCTTAGTTATAATATAGAAAATAGGGTTTAATAAACCTACTACTATTAATAGCTTTTATTATAATATAGGGATAAGTTTATTTATTACCTTACCCTCGCTTTTATAATTAAGGCGCCTTAATAGTATATTAGCTAGGTTAGTCTTACCTAGTTTATACTTAATAATAAAGTTATAAGTTAAGAGTCTTATTACCTATCTCGCCTATTAACTATTTAAGGCCTTTATATTTATAAAACCCCTTAGATTATTATA
>JAABUY010000292.1_pt1 | contig 95359 bp, 92 predicted proteins | sample 5560271 | NCBI WGS metagenome assembly JAABUY01 (sample SAMN10711886, study PRJNA513374) | rock metagenome | isolation source: Antarctica rocks | place: Antarctica: Victoria Land, University Valley | reverse complement strand
CGCTGAGCACTGCCCGCACGGCCTCGTCGACACGCCGCATGCGGCCGGTGCTCATCCTATCCCCCCGTCACTAAAGGGAACTTGAACCGGGGGTCGGCCGAGGGGCCCGTTCACGGCATCAGGTCCTTCACCGAGGCGATCGTCCGCTCCACGCTCACGCCCTCGGGCCAGCGGGCCAGCAGCCACCGCTCCACCCCGTCGGCGCTCGCCTCCAGACCGGACTGGCTCCCGGCGGTGAGCGCCGCGGTCAGCTCAGCCCGCTGCCACAGGTCCTGATGGCCGGTTTCGGCCACCGCCACGCCGAGCCGCCCGTGCAACTGAGCCTTGATCGAGGACAGGTCCTTGCGCTTGGCCTTGAGGCTGCCGGCGAGCGGGAAGTGCAATTCGATCACCAGCACCGCGACGAAGCCGCTGCGCGTCACGTTGCGACCTCGCACCTCGGCGACCCGTCAGGCGAGCTCGCGCTCCACCTGACGGGTGGCGTAGGTCTCGAGCACGTCGCCGTCCTTGACGTCGGCGAAGTCCCGGAGCACGACGCCGCAGTCGTAGCCCGAAGCGACCTCGCGGGCGTCTTCGTTGAAGCGCCGCAGGCTGGCGATCACCCCGTCGTAGACGACCGTGCCGTCGCGCACCAGCCGCACCTTGGAACCGCGGGTGATGCGGCCCTCGGTGACGTGCGAGCCGGCGATCGTTCCCACCCGGGAGGCGCGGAAGGTCTGCCGTACCTCGGCGCTGCCGAGCGTCTCCTCCACCTCCTCGGGGGCGAGCATGCCCTGCATGGCGCTGCGCAGCTCCTCGATCGCCCGGTAGATCACCGCGTAGTGGCGGATCTCCACGCCCTCGCGCTCGGACAGCTGCCGGGCGTCGCCGACGGGGCGGACGTTGAAGGCCAGGATCACGGCGTCGGAGGCGGCGGCCAGCATCACGTCGGACTCGGTAACGGCGCCGACCGCTCGCCGGATGACGTTGACCGAGACCTCCTCTTGGGGCAGCTTGGCGATCTCGTCCTCGATCGCCTCCAGCGAGCCGGCCACGTCTGACTTCAGGACCAGGTTGAGCTCCTGGACGCCGCTGCCGAAGATGTCCTCCAGCGAGATGCGCTTGCTGCTGCGGCGGGCCAGCGACTCGGTCTTCAGCCGTACGGCCCGCTCGCCAGCGAGCTGACGAGCGCGACGCTCGTGCTCCACCACGCGGACGCGCTCACCGGCCTCGGGCACGCCGTCGAAGCCGAGCACCTCCACGGGCTCACCGGGGAGAGCGGCGCCGACACGCTGACCGAGGAAGTCGTGCATCGCGCGCACCCGGCCCCAATGGGCTCCGGCGACGAGGGCGTCGCCCACCTCCAGCGTGCCGCGCATGATCAGGATCGACACCACCGGACCGCGTCCGGGGTCGAGCTTTGACTCGATCACGGTGCCCGAGGCCGATGTCTCGGGGTTGGCGCGCAATTCCTGCAACTCGGTCATCGCCACGATCGTGTCCAGGAGATTCTCCAGGCCCTCACGGCTGCGCGCCGAGACGTCGACGAAGTCGGTGTCCCCGCCCCATTCCACCGGCTGCAGCCCGATACCGGTCATCTCGGTGCGCACGCGGGTGGGGTCGGCGCCCTCCTTGTCGATCTTGTTGATGGCCACGAGCATCGGGACGCCGGCATCCTTGGCGTGATCGATCGCCTCCTGGGTCTGGGGCTTGACGCCGTCGTCGGCCGCCACCACGATCACCGCGATGTCGGTGACCTTCGCCCCGCGGGCGCGCATGGCGGTGAACGCCTCGTGGCCGGGCGTGTCCAGGAAGGTGATGACGCTCTCCCCGTGGTGGGCTTGATAGGCGCCGATGTGCTGGGTGATCCCCCCGGCCTCGCCCGCCGCCACCTGGGTCTCACGGATGGCATCCAGCAGCGAGGTCTTGCCGTGATCGACGTGGCCCATGATCGTGACCACGGGCGGCCGCTGCACGAGCTTCTCGCCGGGGTCGTCGTATTCGGGCTCGGCGACGGTCTCGTCCTCGGAGTGGACGATCTCCACGTCCTTGCCGAGCTCGGTGGCGAGGACCTGGATCGACTCGTCGGACAGCGTCTGGGTGAGCGTCTTCATCTCACCGAGCGCCATCAGCTTCTTCATCACCTCAGGCACCGCTACTGAGAGATATTCCGCCACGTCCTTGACGGTGGAGCCGGAGTTGATCCGGATCGTGTCGGGCTCGGCCAGGGCGGTGCGCGAGGGACGGGACTCGGCCTCTTCGTCGTAAACCCCGCGGCGCCGGCGGCCCCGTCGCTGGCGGCGGGGAGGTTGGTTGGAGGGGCCGCCGCCGGGAGCACGGCGGGAGGCCTGGGAGTCGATGACCACGCGCCGGCGACCGTGCGCCGAGCCGGGGGCGCGCTCCCCCTGGAGGGAGTCACGGGTGGGGCGCTTGTGCTCGCCCCCAGCACCGCCGCCACCGGAGCCGTCCTGCGCGCCGGCGGGCGGATTCGGCGTGGCCTCGCCGCCCGCGGGCTGCGGAGCACCGGACTGCGGGTTCTGCTTGCCGGTGGCGCCGGAGCGCTGCTGAGCGCCGGCCGACGGCGTCTGCGCACCGCCACCACCGGTGCCAGCGGCGCCGCGGGGGCCGCCCTGCTGGCCCTGAGCCGCCCCGCCGCGCGGGCTTCCCTGAGCGGCGGTCCCGCTGCTGCGGGGCTGGCTCTGACGGCCGCCGCCGGGGTCTCTGACCTGCTGGTTACGGCGCGGGTCCTGCGGGACGTTCTTCACGGGTCCGCCGCTGGCGGAAGGCACCGAGCCCCGAGCGGCCGCCGCGGGAGTCGGCTGGTCGCTGGGCGCGGGGCCGGCGGTGGTGCTCCTGCGGCCATCCGGCCGGTTGCCGGCGCCACCGCCGGGGCGGTTGCTGACGCCGCCGCCGGGGCGAGTGCCCGAGGGGCCGTTGCCGGCGCCGCGCGTCGGTGCCGCTGGAGGAGTGGGCGGCCCCGCCACCCGAACGGGTGGTGCGCCCGCGGGCGCGGGCGATGTCGGAGCTACGGGGGCTCCGGGAGCGGAGGCTTGCGCTGCTGGGGCGCCGCTACCGCCGTTGCCGCCGTTACCGAGGATACGCCCCGCCGTGGCCTCGTCCACGCTGGAGGACGCCGCCTTGACGTCCACGCCGCCCGCCCGCAGCTGCTCCAGGACGTCCTTGGGAGTCAGCCCGCGCTCCTTGGCAATCTCGTGAACTCGCTTGCTCATCGGCCTCTTAGTCTACGTCGCCTCGGCCACGGGGGCCTAGGCCGCCGCGCCGGACTCGCCTCCGCTGGAGGCTGGGGCCTCCTGCACCCGATCGCCCTGCTGATGGGCCAGCGCCTGGTGGGCATCGATCCCGCAGTAGCGCGAGGCCGGCAGCGCCGCGTTGGGGCAGCGGCGGCCGTTGGTGAGGATCGCGGCGCAGCGGCCCTGGGACTCATCCTCCTCGTAACCGTGCTCGGCCTCCTCGGCGGCGAACTCGGTCTCCGAGCGGATGTCGATCCGCCAGCCGGTCAGCCTGGCGGCCAGCCGCGCGTTCTGACCCTCGCGGCCGATCGCCAGCGACAGCTGGTCGTCGGGAACGATGACGGTGGCTTGCTTGCCCGCATCGTCCACTAGAACCTCCCTCACGCGGGCTGGCGAGAGCGCCTTGGCCACGAAGCGGGCGGGCTCGTCGTTGTAGGGGATGATGTCGATCTTCTCGCCGCGCAGCTCGGAGACCACCATCCGCACGCGGGAGCCTCGGGGACCGACGCAGGCGCCCACCGGATCGACGCCGTCGACGTGGGAGACGACCGCGATCTTGGAGCGGTAGCCGGGCTCCCGAGCGACGTCGGTGATCTCCACGAGGCCGTCGGCGATCTCCGGGACCTCGAGCTCGAACAGCGACTTGATCAGCTCCGGGTCCCGTCGGGAGACGATGATGCTCGGCCCCTTGGTAGAGCTGGAGACGTCCTTGATCACCGCCTTGATGCGCTGGGAGTGGTCGTAGCGCTCGCCGTCGACCTGCTCTGACTTGGGCAGCAGCGCCTCGACGCGCTCGCGCAGCTGCACCAGCGTGTAGCGGGAGTCGGACTGCTGGACGATGCCGGTGATGAGCTCCCCGACGCGATCGCGGTACTCCTCGAACATCATGTCGCGCTCGGCCTCGCGGACTCGCTGCAGGATCACCTGCTTGGCCGTCTGCGCCGCGATCCGGCCGAAGTCGTGCGGGGTGACGTCCTCGGTCTCGATCTGGTCCTCGAACTCCTTGAGCTTCTCCATGTCGATCTCGGGCTCCGGGGGCTCGCGCATCTCGCCGGTCTCGGGATCGACCGCGGGCTGAAGGTCGGTGGTGGCCTCCACCAGCAGCTGCTCCTCCAGCTCCTCCGGGATCTTCAGCTCCCACACGCGGAAGTCCCCGCTGTCGCGGTCCATCTCCACCTTGGCGTAGCGCGCGGAGCCGGGAGTCTTCTTGTAAGCCGACAGGAGCGCATCCTCGAGCGCTTCCATCAGCCTCTCCTGGGCGATGTTCTTCTCGGCTGCGAGGCCGCGCACGGCCTCGACGATCTCTCTCGACATGGCTCAGTCTCCGGGAACGAGGTTGGAGCGGGCGATCTGCCCGAAGGGGATCGTGACCACGCCGCCCGGGGAGGCGACGGTGACGTCCCGATCGGAGGCGCCGACCAGCTCGCCGGTCACGCTGCGATGGCCGTCGGCGGCATCACGCAGCCGGATCCGGGCGTGGCGCCCGAGGAAGCGACTGTAATGCTGGGGCTTGGTCAGGGGACGGTCCTGACCGGGTGAGGAGACCTCCAGGCTCAGGTGCTCGCGAAGGTCGCCGAGCTGCGCGGAGACCCGCTCGCAGAGCGCCAGCGTCACGCCGTCGGGATGATCGATGAAGAGGCGCAGCGTGCTGCCAGCGACGATCTCGGCGAGCAGCACCTCCACATCGGGCTCGCTGGCTGCGAGCCGGGCCTCGATGTCGCTCTGGAGTGCACTCACGATCTCCTCCGTCGTCAAAGTCATAAAAAAAGTGGGCCAGCGCCCACTTCCACAACACCACCGGGAAGCGCCCGGCGCACAAGCTGATGGGGTTCAGACTAGCACTTGCGCCTCCCATTCTGGGAGCGATGCAGGCCCTTTGGCGGACGGCTACTGACCCGTCGCGCTCGCCGCCCGCCGCGCCTGATCGCGGTAGCGGCGATAGTCGCCCCGGGCCGGCTGCATCGCTGCTGCCTGCGCCAGGGGCTGGCGCGCCTCGGCGTGGCGGCCCAGCATCTGCAGCGAGCGGCCCAGGCAAAAGAGGGCGTAGTCGTTGGTGGGCGCGCGGTCGATCACGGCCTGGAACTCTCGGGCCGCCTGCTCGTATTGCTGGATGTGGAAGAGGGCCCGGCCGAGGGCCTCGCGCACCGAGGTCTTGTCGGGCTCCAGGTCACGCGCGCGTGAGAGCGGGATCGCTGCCTGGTGGTGGTGGCCGGCCTCCAGCAGCTCCGTGCCGCGCCGGAAGAGCTCGTACGCGTCGTCCATCGTCCTGCACCTCAGTGTATTCGCAGCCGCACACGACGCCCCCGCCGTGGGCGAGGCGGAAGCGCCCACAACGCCCGCATCCAACCGGTGAGGCCGAGCCCGGCGCGCAGCTGCACCCGCAGCGCTCGCCGCTGCGCCTCCGTCGGCCGCGCCGGCGCTCCGGCAAAGCGCGCCAGCCGGATCGCTCTGACGTAGGCCGCGGCCTCGGGGTCAGATCGCAGCCGGTGCTCCAGGCCGGCCAGCGTCAGCCTCGCTGCGGCGGGGCGGCCGCAGCGCCGCAGCGTCCGCTGCAGCTCCGCCACCAGAGCCTCGTCGCTGTGCGGGGACCGCCGTGTGGCGGCCGCCGCGCCGAGGGCCGCCAGCAACGCGGCCACCACTGCCAGCACCTGCCACAGCGGCAGGCCACCCGCACCGTGACGGCCCCCGGCGGCGACGGTCTGGCGCCGCCCCGGGGGTGGTGGCGGGAGGTGCGCAGCCGGGGCGGGCAGGCGCGGGGCGGATCCGGTTCGCTCGTGCAGCGCCGGCAGCGGGACCGAGGTGGCCCGGGCGACGGCGCTCGCGGGCGTTGGGTCGAAGCGGACCCAGCCGAAGTGCGGGAACCACACCTCCACCCAGTTGTGGGCGTCGAGGTCGCTGACCCTCCAGCCGCGGGCCGCGCGATCGGCGGACCCGGTGGTGAAGCCGCCCGCGACCCGGGCCGGCAGCCCGCCCATCCGCAGCAGCAGCGCCATCGCGCCCGAGAACTGCTGGCAGTAGCCCCGCCGATCGGCGAACAGGAAGCTCTCCAGCGCAAACCGCCGCCACGGCGGGTCCTCGTCGTAGGTGAAGCCCCGATGCAAGAAGGCAAACACTCGTGCCACGAAGGCGTACGGGGTGGCGCCGCCGGCCAGCCGCTGGGCGAGGGCGTAGGCCCGACCGTAGGGCGAGCCCCGCAGACCGGCGGTGGCGCCGTCGTGGAAGGGCGCGAACAGGATCGGGGTGCTCACGTCGGGCAGAGTGGCTGAGGGCAGCAGCATCGAGCGATAGGGGGCCAGCGCGCCGGCGGGGTAGGCCGAGCCCGCGTGCGCCAGCTCCGCCTCCGACGGAACGGGCGAGTAGGTCTGCACCCGGTAGCTGCTGCCCGGGTGTAGCGGCGAGGAGACGGTCCAGGTTCCCGGCGCCAGCCCCGGCGAGACCGCTGCTCTCAACCCCTGCGGCGGGGCGGCGTCGCCGGCCGCTATCACCGAGTGGCTCTGCATGCCACTGATCGTGACCGTGATCGTCTGCGTGAAGCGGGCCAGCGCAGCGGGGTCGGGTGCCGGGAGGGGATCGGCCGGCACCACCCCGGGTACGAACCCCCGCCCGTCGAAGAGGTCGAGGTCCTGGACCTTCCACAGGTCGGGTCGGGGAGCTAGCACGGAGAACATCTCCCGGCCGGTCCGCGGCCAGTGCAGCGGGCCGAGGTGCTCGGCGAAGTCGAACTGCTCCGGTCGGGCCGAGGAGGGCACAGCCGCCAGCGACTGGACCTCCAGCCACGGACGGTGGGGATGAAGCGCGGGGGCCAGGAGCATCCCGGCGGCGCCGGCCAGCGCGGTCAGGGCGGCGGCCACCGGCAGCTGCGGGCCCCGCAGCCTGTCTCCCCACGCCAGCGCCGCCAGCAGCGTGAACAGCAGCAGCCCCTCCAGGTAGGGCAGTCGCGGCGCCAGCAGGATCCCCGGCAGCACCACCAGCACGACCAGCGGCAGCGAGACCCCGGCCAGCCATCGGCCCCGCAGCGGGCGGGGGGCAAAGGCCAGCAGCAGCGCGGAGGCGAGCAGCAGGCCGCCGGCTCCCAGCGTGATCACCATGCGCACCGAAGGCCCGCCGCCCAGCAGGGGCACGAGCACCGCGGGGAGCGCGCCGAGCCCGGTCCCGATCGCGCGCACGGCCGCAGCCAGTCGCAGGTGCGCCAGCCAGGCCAGCGGCATTCCCGACAGCGGCAGGAGCGCCACCGCCGCCGCGCCGGCAACCGCGATCCGGATTGCGCGTGAGCGGTCCCGCAGCAGCCGGGGCGTCTCCGCCACCAGCAGCGCCAGGCCGGCCAGGGCGAGCAGCCGCACGGTCGGGGCGGGGCTCATCAGGGTCCTCCAGCGGAGCACCCCGAGCAGCGCCAGCACCCCGAACACGACCAGGCGCAGCCGTGGGCGCTCCGCCGCCCTCGGCCCCAGGGTGCCTGCCGTCCCCGCGCCGAGCGGCTCGCGGAGCCTGAGCCCGACGGCGCTCATGCCCGGCGCGCTCCCGCCGGGACCCGGAGGCCAGTGACCGCGGGCGCGCCCAGGAGCAGGCCGTAGCAGCCCGCCACCCGGAGGCAGATCGGCGCCACCAGCCGGCTGGCCTGGACCTCCGGGAGCACGAGCACCGTGGCCTGCCCGTCGGCGGAGCGAAGGGCGCTCAACGTCGCGGAGGGCCGCGGCGCCACGAGGAACAATGCCCCGCGGCGGTGGGAAGGCGCCAGCGCCGGCGTCCGGGCCCGCGCTCCCCCCTGAACGAGCGCCAGACGGGCGTGGACCGCCGGCCACCGGGCCAGGTCGGGCTCCACTGTGGCCGGGCGCAGATCGCCCGGCGCCATCACCCGGCAGCCACCCCACCGCGCCAGCTCCAGCACCAGCGATGCCGCCGCCCGCACGGCGGCATCGAGGTCTTCGGCGGACCCGCCACCGCGCGGGTCGAGCAGGACCAGCGGGCGGGCGTCGCCGTCGGCCTGCAGCCGGCGCTCCAGCAGCACGCCGCTGCGGGCCAGCGCCGGCCAGTGGATGCGCGAGGCGGGCGTGCCCTCCCGGTAGGGACGCAGCCCGTCCACATCCACGGCCGCCAGCGGCGGGCCCGGCTCGGCGCCCTGCCTACCGGTGCCCGTACGTCCGGCCGCCGACCAGCTCACCGGCTCGGTGCGGGGCAGGATCAGGAGCTCCTGCGCGGCGTCCCGCCCGGGTCGCAGAAGCCGAGCGAGGCCCAAGGGGTCCCGCACGATCACCGCCGGCGGCGGCAGGCGGTGGCGGCCGCGGCGGCGCAGGCGAACCTCCACCTGGAGCTCCACGCGCCGTCGGCTGCGCAGCAGCCCTGGCAACCGGGCCAGCGCCGGCGCGGAGCCGACCAGCGGATCCACCACCTCCACCCCCACCAGTCCCAGCCGGCCCCGCTCCAGCTCCAGGACCGCCTGCACCGGCTCGTCCTCGAGCACCCGCTCACACTCCAGCCGCCGGCGCACCCACACGCGGCGGGCAGCCGCCCAAACCCAGATCGGCGCCGAGCACCCCAGCAGCGTGAAGGCGACGCCGGGAACCAGTAGCGGCGCGCTCCCGAAGGTCAGGGCGGCGAGCGTCAGCGCCACCCCGGCCAGCGCCACGCTCCCCGCGGGCCTCATCGGCGGCGGCTCACAGTGCCGCGACCGAGGCGACGGCGGCGTCCACGGCTTCGCCGGCACCGCCGGAATGCTCTGGGGCCATCACCAGCCGGTGGGCGAGCACCGGTCCCGCCAGCGCCTGCACGTCGTCGGGCAGGACGTGATCACGCCCCCCCATCATCGCGTTGGCCTTGGCCGCCCGCAGCAGCAGCAGGCCCGCGCGGGGGCTGGCGCCGAGCTCCACCCGCGGATCCTCGCGGGTGCGCCACAGCAGCTTGACGAGGTAGTCGTGCAGCGCCGGGGTGGCGATCACTCGCGTGGCCGCGTCCTGGGCGGCCAGCACCTCCGCCGCGGTGGCCACCGGCGAGAGCGCCAGGACCTTGTCGCCGGCGCCGTGGTCGGCCAGCATCCCCGCCTCCGCGCGGGCGTCGGGGTAGCCCAGGGAGATCTTGATCATGAAGCGGTCGACCTGCGCCTCGGGCAGCGGGTAGGTGCCCTCGTACTCCACCGGGTTCTGGGTGGCCAGCACCAGGAACGGCCGCGCCAGCTCGTGCGTCTGCACGTCGACGGTGACGTGGCGCTCCTGCATGCACTCCAGCAGGCCCGACTGCGTCTTGGGCGAGGCCCGGTTGATCTCGTCGAACAGCACGATGTTGGCAAACACCGGCCCGGGCCGAAACTCAAAGCGGCCCTCGCGCTGGTCATAGACGTTGGTGCCGACGACGTCCCCGGGCAACAGGTCAGAGGTCCCCTGAACCCGGGCGAACTGGCAATCGATCGAACGGCTGAGCGCCCGGGCCAGCGCCGTCTTGCCCACTCCGGGGAGGTCCTCGACGAGCACGTGTCCCTCGGCCAGCAGGGCCACCAGTAGATGGTCGAGGGTCTGCGGAGCCACCCGCACCGCACAGGCGATGTTGGCGGCGATCCGCTGAGCCAGTGCGGCGGCGGCCTCAGCGCGCTGCGGCGCTGCGGGGGCCCTGTCGGAGTCCTGCACCGCTCTCCTCTCCAGCGGCGCGCAGCCGCTCCACCTCGTCGAGCACCGCCCTCGCCACCTGCTCCTTGCCTGTCCTGGCCACCTCCCGCGTGACGCCGTCGGCGCTCAGGATCGTGACCTCGTTCTCGGTGGCGTCGAAGCCGATACCGGGCCTGGAGATGTCGTTGACGACGATCGCGTCGAGGGCCTTGCGCTCCAGCTTGCCGGCCGCCAGCGCGACGGCCTCTTCGCCGTGCTCGGCTGCGAAGCCCACCAGCAGCTGCCCCGGCCGGCGCCTCCGCGCCAGAGTGAGCAGCACGTCGTCGGTTGCCTCCAGCTCCAGCGCCGGCACGCCGCGGTCCTTCTTGAGCTTCGTGCCAGCCCGTTGCGCGGGCCGGAAGTCGGCCACCGCGGCCGCCATCAGCAGCACGTGGCTGTTGTCGAACTCCCGCTCGCAGTGCGCCGCGAGCTCGGCGGCGGTTGCGGCCGTGAGCACCTGGACCCCCGCGGGGGGCGCGAGCGTGAGGTTGGCGGCCACGAGCGTGACCTCGGCCCCGCGGTGGGCGGCCTCGGCGGCCAGGGCCAGACCCATCCTGCCCGAGGAGCGGTTGCCGATGTAGCGCACGCTGTCGATCGGCTCACGCGTACCCCCGGCGGTGACCAGCACCCGCACCCCGCGCAGCGTTCCCGGGCCCAGCAGGGCCGTACAGGCGCACAGGAGCTCCGCCGGCTCGGCCAGGCGGCCGATGCCATGCTCCCCGTGGGAGGCCAGCTCACCCTCCTGCGGCGCGATCACGCTCACCCCCCGTGCGCTCAGCAACCGAAGGTTGTCCTGGGTGGCCGGATGCAGGTACATGCGGTTGTTCATCGCCGGAGCCACCGCCACGGGGCAGGTCGCCGCCAGCGCCGCGGTGCTGAGCAGGTCCTCGGCCGAGCCGCGGGCGAGCTTGGCGATGGTATTGGCGCTGGCGGGGGCGATCAGGTACAGATCGGCGCGCTGGACCAGCGCCAGGTGGCTGATGGGCGCGCGCTCGGGCACCGCCTCACCGGGGTAGCTGCCGCGCGACGGGTCGGGCTCGAACTCGTCGCCGATCACCGGGGCCCCGGTGATCGCGGCAAACGAGGCTCGTCCGACGAAGCGCTCGCTGGTGGGGGTCTGGATGACTCGAACGGCGTGTCCGGCCCTGATCGCCAACCGAGCCGTCTCGATCGCCTTATAAGCCGCGATCCCGCCGCTCACGCCGAGGAGCAACCGGGCCATGGCGCGAGGCCTACCGGTAGTGGTACTTGAGCTTGCCCTGGGCGACTTCCTCCAGGGCGATGGTCAGGTAGTTCTTGGAGCGGGTCTGCACCATCGGCGGCGGGAACTCGTCGAAGGTGCCCTCGCCCAGGTTGTGGTAGTAGGAGTTGATCTGGCGCGCGCGCTTGGCGGCGACGACCACGCTGGCGTAGTCGGAGTCGACGTGGTCCAGCAGCTTGTCGATGCGAGGAGAGATCAAGGCTTTCAGTGATCCTTTGCCGAAGGTCGGTGCCGAAGATCGGTCGCCGAAGGTCTCGACACAGATTAGCGCTCGCCGGCCATCGCCCGGGACACGATCCTCTGAATCCCCTCGATGGCATCCTCCAGCCGGTCGTTGACGATCACGTGCGCGAACTCCGGGCGGGCCTTCAGCTCACCCTCCGCGGTCCGCAGCCGTTGCACCACCTCGGCCGGGGTGTCGGTTCCGCGCTGGGTCAACCGGGCCCGCAGCGCCTCCCGTGTGGGCGGCGCGATGAACACGGCCACCGCCTCGGGCATCGCCTCGCGGACCTGGCGGGCGCCCTGAACCTCGATCTCCAGTACGACCGGTCTGCCGGCCCGCAACCGCTGCTCCAGCTCGGAGCGCAGCGTGCCGTAGCGGTGGCCGGAGTACGCGGCGTACTCGACGAAGTCCCCGCGGCTGACGCGCCGTGCGAACTCCTCCTCGGTGAGGAAGTGGTAGTCGCGACCGTCCTGCTCGCCCGGGCGGGGGGGGCGGGTGGTCGCGGAGATCGAGAGCTCCAGCTCCGGCACACGCTCCAGCAGGCCGCGGATCAGGGTGCCCTTGCCCACCCCTGAGGGACCGGTGATGACGAACACCGCGGCCACGGTCTGAGGTGTGGGTCTGACTTCCTGGCGCGGCTAGCGGCGGCGCATCAGCGCGACCAGCTCGGTCCGCTGGCGCTGGGAGAGCCCGCCGATCGTCTTGCTCGGCGAGATCCGGCACTGGGTCAGAATCTTGTTGACCTTCACGCGGCCGTACTTCGGTACCGCGAGCAGCAGGTCGAACACCTTGGCCGTCTCCAGGTACTCGGGCGGTGCCAGCAGGAGCTCGTGGATCGGCTGGCGACCGGCCTTGAGGTCACGCTTGAGCTGGGCGCGGCGGCTGCGGATATCGTTGGCCCGCTGCAGCGCCTCCATGCGCTGGACCAGCGAGCGTTCGGGCGCAGCAACGGCTTTGGGTAGCGATTCGCTAACCGGCGGCATGGGCGGCGACTATACATCTTGCACCAGGGCGATCAAGGTCAATGGCGGCAATTCGACTGAAGCTCAACTTGAGGTAGAGCAATATCGAGCATGCTTGGGGCAATGTCCGAAGTTTGCAGGTAGTTTCGTGCTATAGAAGCCGACCTTCAGGGGTGGGCTCGAGCCGGCGCCGGAGGGGCGCTCACCGCGGTCCCAGCAGGGAGATCTCAGCCAGCTCGGCTGCGATCCTGAGCCCGGCGCTCGGGTCCCGGAAGCTCTCGGTGCCCACCGCGACCAGCTCGGCGCCGGCGCTGAGCAGCTCAGCCGGGTCGCGACCTCTCCCAACTCCGCCCATGGCCACGATCGGCAGCGCCACCGCCGCGACGGCCTGCACGTGAGCCAGGGCAATCGCTTGCACCGCCGGCCCGGAGAGACCGCCGGTGCCGCGCCCAGCCAAGGGGCCCTCGTGCGCGGGTGCAGGGCCATGCCCCGGACGGTGTTGATCAGAGACAGTCCGCTGGCACCGGCGTCCTGCGCCGCTCGGGCCACCTCGCCGACATCGGAGACGTTGGGCGTCAGCTTGACGATCAGCGGCTGGTCGTGAGCGGTCGCACGCGGTGCAGCAGCCGGGACAGCTCGCGTGGTCGGCCCCCATGACCAGCCCCGTCTCCACGTTGGGGCAGGACACGTTCAACTCCAGCGCCGCCACCTGCGGCCGGGAGGCGAACGCCTGCACGAGCTCGGCCACCTCCTCGCCGCTGAAGCCCATGACGTTGACGATCAGAGGCACTGACAGCTCCGCCAGCTGGGGTAGGTCCTCGGCCAGATACCTGGACAGCCCCTTGTTCGGCAGGCCGATCGAGTTGAGCAGTCCGGCGGGCAGCTCCCAGAGGCGCGGGGGCGGGTTGCCCTGACGGGGCGCCAGCGTCACCGTCTTTGAGACGAACGCCGAGAACGGAAAGCGCTCCAGCAGCGCCTCGCCGAAGACGCGCCGAGCGGCGAAGCGCCAGTTGGGCCGGCGTGCCGCCGCGCGCACACAGCCGGCGCACAGCCTCGAGCATCGCCGGCGGCCCGCACGCGTAGACCTCGTGCTCGGGGTCGGCGGCCAGGGCGTCTACCAGCAGGTCGGTGACGAGCCCGTGGTGGCCGGCGCTGCCATCGTCGGTGGCCAGCGTGACGTTCTGCAGCAGTGAGCCCCCCGGCACCCGCGCTGCGTCACGGAAGCCCAGCAGCGCGCGGGGACGGGGATCCAGCCGGTCCTGGCAGATCGCCAGCGGCGCGATGCCGACGCCGCCGCCCAAGAGCAGCGGGGTGCGCCCCGCCCGGGGCGGCGCGAACCCGTTTCCCAGCGGCCCGACGAGCAGCAGCTGCTCACCGGCGGCGAGCTGGCACAGCCGGGCGGTGCCGGGTCCCACGTCCTCCAGCAGGAACTGGAGCGGCAGGCGGCCCGAGGCCCGGTCGGACACCTCTGCGGTCCGCAGCACGCTGAAGGCCCGCGGCAGGAACGGTCGCTCGCCCTCTCCCCCCGCCCCACCGCGCCGCCGCGCCGCCGCGCCGCCGCGGTGAGCATGTAGAACTGGCCGGGGGCCGGCGGCGGTCCTCCGGGGTCCTCGCAGGTCAGGACCGTGTAGGCCCCCAGCCGCTGCACGTCAGTGATCACGGCGGCGCGGCGGCCGAAGGGTGCCGCCACGCGCGCGGCGCCGGCCGGCGCCACGCGCGCGCTCAACGCACTCCAGCCGAAGCGGCGTGGATCTCCTGCAGCGAGAGCACCTCGGGCTCGCCCCGCCGGGCTGCGGCGATCGCCCGGGCCGCGGCCATGCCGCCCGCGATCGTGGTGATGCAGGGGATCCCTCGGGCCACGGCGGCGGCGCGGATCTCGTAGCCGTCGGCGCGGGCACCGGTGCCCACGGGGGTGTTGATCACGAGGTGAACCTCATCACGCTCGATGCAGTCGACGACATGCGGCGAGCCCTCGCCGAGCTTGTTGATCACCCGAGCGGGGATGCCCATCCGCTGCAACGCCTGCGCCGTGCCCCGGGTGGCGACGATCTGAAAGCCGAGGTCGTGCAGCGAGGTGGCGATGCCGGTCGCCGCCGCCTTGTCGGTGTCCGCGACGGTGAGAAAGGCGGTCCCGCCGGGCGGCAGCCGGGCCCCGGCCGCGGCCTGGGCCTTGGCGAAGGCGGTGGGAAAGTCCCGGGCGATGCCCATCACCTCGCCGGTGGATCGCATCTCCGGACCCAGGAGTGAGTCGACGCCGGCGAAGCGGTCGAAGGGCAGCACCACCTCCTTGACGCAGACGTGGCCGCGGGCCGCGGTAGGCGGCAGCTCAAGCTCGGCGATGGTCGAGCCCAGCATGATCCGGCAGGCGAGCTTGGCCAGGGGCAGTCCGATGGCCTTGGAGACGAACGGCACCGTGCGCGACGCGCGCGGGTTGGCCTCGATCACGTGCAGCCCCTCCTCGCCGTGGATGGCGAACTGCACGTTCAGCAGCCCCACCACGCCGAGCGCCGTGGCGATCGCGGTGGTCTGCTCGGCGATCAGCGCCAGCATCTCCTCCCCCAGCGAGTGCGGCGGCAGCACGCACGCTGAGTCGCCGGAGTGGATGCCGGCCTCCTCCACGTGCTGCATGATGCCGGCGATCCACACTTCCTCGCCATCGCAGAGGGCGTCGACGTCGACCTCGATGGAGTCCTCCAGGAAGCGGTCGAGGTAGATCTCCGCGCCGCGCCGGGTCCCGGTGCGTTGAAGGTACTCGGCCAGGCCCTCGACGCTGTAGACGATCTCCATGGCCCGGCCGCCGAGCACGTAGCTCGGCCTGACCAGCAGCGGGAAGCCGACCTCGTTGGCGCGGTCCAGTGCCTCCTGAGGAGAGCCGGCGGTGGCAAAGGGCGGCGCCTTGAGGCCGAGACGCTGCAACAGCGCTCCGAAGCGGGAGCGGTCCTCGGCGAGGTCGATGGCGTCGATGCCGGTGCCGAGGATCCTGATCCCGGCCGCCTCCAGTCCGGCGGCGAGCTTCAGCGGCGTCTGACCGCCGAACTGCACCACCACTCCTTCGAGCTTGCCGCGCGCTCGGCTTCCGGCCTCGCCTGATCGCCCGGCGCTCGAATCGTCCAGCTGGTTCTCCACCTCGCACACCCCCAGCACGTCCTCCAGCGTCAGCGGCTCGAAGTACAGCCGGTCGGAGGTGTCGTAGTCGGTGGAGACGGTCTCCGGGTTGCAGTTGACCATCACCGCGGCGCGTCCCTGCTCGCGCAGGGTCTGGGCGGCGTGCACGCAGCAGTAGTCGAACTCGATCCCCTGTCCGATCCGGTTGGGTCCTGACCCCAGGATCACGACGCTGGGCCGCTCGTCACGCTCCACCTCGTGGCTGGCTCCGTGGGGACCGGGTCGCTCCCAGCCCGAGTAGAAGTACGGCGTCCGGGCGGCGAACTCGGCGGCGCAGGTGTCCACGGACTTGAAGGTCCGCACCCCGGCGAAGGGCGCCTGCGGGTCGGCCACCAGCTCGGCCAGCTCAGCCAGGAACCAGGGGTCGATGCTCGTCAGGCGGTGCAGCCTCCCGAGGTCGATCCCGCGGCGCAGCGCCTCCAGCAGGTGGTCGAAGCGCTCGGCGCCGGGGGCACCCACCGCCTCCAGGAGCGCCTCTTCCGCAGCCGGCGAGTGGGGGTGGGAGTCGAGCTCGCGTGAGCGCAGGGCCTTGGAGAAAGCTTGCTTGAACGTGCGTCCGATGGCCATCGCCTCCCCCACGGACTTCATGTGCGTGGTCAACCCGGCCTCGGCCCCGGGGAACTTCTCGAAAGCGAAGCGAGGCCACTTGACCACGCAGTAGTCGATCGCCGGCTCGAAGCTGGCCGGTGTGGCGCGGGTGATGTCGTTGGGGATCTCCTGCAGGGTGTAGCCCACCGCCAGCCGCGCCGCGATCTTGGCGATCGGAAAGCCGGTGGCCTTGCTGGCCAGGGCGCTGGAGCGAGACACCCGCGGGTTCATCTCGATCACGACGATCTCGTCGGTTTCCCGGTTCACCGCGAACTGGACGTTGGAGCCGCCGGTCTCCACTCCGACGGCGCGGATCACGGCGATGGCCTGGTCGCGCAGCGCCTGGAACTGCTTGTCGGTCAGCGTCTGCTGAGGCGCGACGCAGACGCTGTCGCCGGTGTGCACCCCCATCGGATCGAGGTTCTCGATCGAGCAGACGATCACGACGTTGTCGGCACGGTCACGCATCAGCTCCAGCTCGAACTCACCCCAGCCGAGCACCGACTCCTCCAGCAGCACCTGCCCGATCGGAGAAGCGTCGATGCCCCGCCCGACGATCCGCTCGATCTCTGCCTCGGTGCGGACGATCCCGCCGCCCCGGCCGCCGAGTGTGAACGCGGGGCGCACGATGAACGGCAGGCCGATGTCCGCCAGCACCTGCCGCGCATCGCCCACGCTGTGGGCGATGGTGGAGCGCGGCACCCGCAGGCCGGCGGCGGTCATCGTCTCCCGGAAGCGCTCGCGGTCCTCAGCCCGGTCGATGGCCTCGTAGTCGGCGCCAATGAGCTCCACCCCGTGCGCGGCCAGGGTGCCGTCCTCGTACAGCGCCTTGGCCAAATTGAGCGCTGTTTGCCCTCCCAGAGTGGGAAGCAGGGCGTCGGGCTGCTCGCGCTCTATCACCTGCGCCACGGTGCGGGGCAGCAGCGGCTCGATGTAGGTTGCGCTGGCCACCTCGGGATCGGTCATGATCGTGGCCGGGTTGGAGTTGACGAGCACCACCTCGTAGCCCTCCTGCATCAGCACGCGGCAGGCCTGGGTGCCCGAGTAGTCGAACTCGGCGGCCTGGCCGATCACGATCGGGCCGGAGCCGATCAGCAGGATCTTGTGGATGTCCCGACGTCGGGGCATGGCTCAGGCGGCGGCGCGAATCTGCTCGACGATCCGGTCGAACACGTACAGCGAGTCGTGGGGGCCCGGCCCCGCCTCCGGGTGATACTGCACCGTCGCGCCGGTGACCTCCCGCAGCGTCAGACCCTCGACGGTGCGGTCGTAGAGGTTGATGTGGGTGAGCTCGGCGGCCCCGAAGTCGGTCTCCCAGCGCACCGCCTCGTCGCGCTCGATCCGCCGCGACCCGTCGGGGCCCAGAACGGCGAAGCCGTGGTTCTGGCTGGTGATCTCGGTGCGGCCGCTGAGCAGGTCCTTGACCGGGTGGTTGGCGCCGTGGTGGCCGAAGGGCAGCTTGTAGGTCTCCAGGCCGACGGCGCGGCAGAGCAGCTGGTGGCCAAGGCAGATTCCGTAGACCGGGAGCCGGCCCACGAGCTGGCGCACGGTTTCGACGAGGTAATCGAGCGCCGCGGGGTCGCCGGGGCCGTTGGCCAGGAAGATCGCGTCGGGCTCAGCGGCCGTGAGCTGCTGAGGGGAGGCGCCGCAGGGATGGAGCTCCACCGTGACCCCCCGCTGGCGCAGGTTCCGGATGATGGAGAGCTTGACTCCGGTGTCGATGACCGCGATCCGCAGACCGTCCCCGGCGGCGTCGGCCGTGGGATCGCTCTCGGGCGCCAGCGTCACCGGCTCCGTGGGGCTGACCTGGCGGGCCAAGTCGCGACCGGTCATGGAGGGCTCGGCGTCGATCAGCTCCCGGGCGTCCGAGAGGGGAATCCCCGCCGGGAACAGGCCGCCCTTCATCGCCCCCTGCTGGCGGATGTGGCGCACCAGCGCACGCGTGTCGAGGTCGGTGATGGCGGGGATGCCGCAGTCGCTCAGCCAGCTCGTCCAGCCGCCCTCGGCCCCGGGCGCATCCTCCCGGTCGACCGCGGCGCGCATGATCGCGGCGCGAGCGTGGATGCGGTCCGATTCCATCGCCTCCGCGCTGACGCCGTAGTTGCCGATCTGCGGGTAGGTGAAGGTGATCAACTGCCCGGCGTAGCTCGGGTCGGTCACCGCCTCCTGGTAGCCCGACATGGAGGTCGTGAACACGATCTCGCCGACGGCCGGGACATCAGCCCCGCACGCGATCCCCTCCCAGCGGCTGCCGTCGGCCAGCAGCACGTAGGCGGTGCTACTCACCGGCTGAGCGCCCTGGGCTGGCGGAGCGCCTCCTGCCGAAAGGCGACGCCACCGGCCGCCACCGTCAGCAGGACCCGCCCCTGCAGCCGGCGACCGTGAAAGCAGCAGTTCTGCGAGCGGCTGGCGTAGCCCTCGGCGCCGACCTCCCACTGGGCACCCAGATCGACCAGGCACAGGTTGGCCGGCTCCCCCACCGCGATCCGCGGCAGCGGTAGGCCGTACAGAGCGCCACCGGCGGTCATCCGCTCGACGATGGTGTGAAGGTCCAACTCTCCGCTGAGGACGAGCTCGGTGTGGAGCGCCGCGAACGCCGTCTCCAGCCCCGTGGTTCCCATCGGCGCCTGCTCGAAGGGCACCTCCTTCTCGTGGGGGGCGTGAGGGGCGTGGTCGGTGGCCACGCAGTCGATCACGCCGGTGCGCAGGCCCTCGATCAGCGCCTGCCGGTCGAACTCGCAGCGCAGCGGCGGATTCATCTTGAAGCGGCTGTCCAGCGTGCGCACGAGGTCGTCGGTCAGCGTCAGGTGGTGGGGCGTGGCCTCTCCGGACACGCGGGCGCCCCCCTGCTTGGCCGCGGCCAGCGCCTGCACCGACTCGACGCTCGAGAGGTGCTGAAAGTGCACCGTGGCGTCCTCGTAGCGGGCGATGGCTGCGTCACGGGCCACCATCGTCGATTCCGAGATCGATGGGATCCCGGCCAGGCCGAGGCGAGCCGAGACGGCTCCCTCGTGCATGACGCCGTCGGCCGAGAGCGCGGGATCCTCCTCGTGCAGGGCGACCACCCCGCCGGCGAGCCGCTGGTACTGGAGCGCCCGGCGCAGCATCCCCGCCGAGACGAGCGGCCGCCCGTCGTCGGTGAAGCCGAGCGCGCCGGCGTCGCGCAGCGCCGCCATCTCGGTGAGCTCGCTGCCGCGCAGCCCCCGGGTGATGGCGCCCAGGATCCCGACCGGGATCCGAGCCTGCGCGGCCGCGGCGCCGACCACGGAACCCAGCACGGCGGCGTCGTCGAGCACGGGGGCGGTGTTGGGCATCGCGATCACCTGCACGAACCCGCCGGCCGCGGCGGCGGCCGTCCCGCTCTGCAGGTCCTCCTTGTGCTCCTGCCCGGGGGAGCGTAGGTGGACGTGCGGGTCGACGAATCCCGGCAGCAGGTGGCGCCCGGTGGCCTCCACGATCTCGGTGTGCTCGGGGGCCGCCAGCGAGCCCGGGGCGCTCAGCTCGGCGATCCGGCCCCGGCGGATGAGGACGTCGTGGCTCTCGTCGATGCCGGTGCGGGGGTCCAGCACATGCGCGCCGCGGATCAGCAGCTCTGCCGGCTCGGCCGGGCGCGCGAACAGCTGGGGGTGTCCGGTGAGCTCGTTCATCGCCTCACCTCACGCCACCGCCGCCAGCGCCGGCACGCCCGCTAGCAGCTCGTAGAGGACCGCCATCCGCACCGCCACTCCCGCCTTGACCTGCGCGCCGATCAGCGCCTGCGGGGAGTCGATGGCCTCGCCGGAGAGCTCGACCCCCCGGTTCACGGGTCCGGGGTGCATCAGCAGCTGCCCGGGACGCAGGCGGCCCGCGGAGATCTGGTAGCGCGCGGCGTACTCGCGCAGCGACGGGATGTAGGACTCGTGCATCCGCTCGTGCTGCATTCGCAGCACGTAGACGACATCGGCCTCGTGCAGCCCATCCAGGCTGGCGGTGGACTGACAGCTCAGCGATTCGATCTCCCGCGGGATCAGGGTGGGCGGCCCGGCCACCGTCACACTGGCCCCCATCCGCGTAAAGGCGAGGATGTTCGAGCGCGCCACGCGGGAGTGGAGCACGTCGCCGACAATCCAGATGCGAAGGCCCTCCAGCGACCCGAGTCGGCGCCGGAGGGTGAAGACGTCCAGCAGCGCCTGGGTGGGGTGCTCGCGCTTGCCGTCGCCGGCGTTGATCACGCTGGCCGCCGTCCAGCCGGCCACGAGCTGCGCCGCCCCGACCTGCGGGCTGCGGATCACGATCGCCGCCGGGTCGTAGGCCGAGAGGGTCTGCACGGTGTCCTTCAGCGACTCGCCCTTGTCGACGCTCGAGCCCTGCGAGCGGACGCTGACCACGTCGGCGGAGAGCCGCTTGGCGGCGAGCTCGAAGCTGGAGCTCGTGCGAGTGGAGGACTCGTAGAAGAGGTTGACCACGGTGCGCCCGCGCAGCGCCGGGACCTTCTTGATCTCTCGGCCGGAGACCTCGGCGAAGGACTCGGCGCGGTCCAGGATGCGCTCGATCCCGGCCCGATCGAGGTCGTCGATCGAGATCAGGTGACGTCCAATGCGGCTCATGCCGCCCTGGTCCTCCGTCCCGGCTCGTAGGCTGGGCCCATTGCCACCTCGTCGACGCCATCGACCTCCTCGATGCGGACGTTCACGCGCTGGTCCTGGGAGGTGGGAAGGTTCTTGCCCACGTAGTCGGGTCGGATCGGGAGCTCGCGATGACCGCGGTCGATCAGCGTGGCCAGCTGCACCCGGGCGGGGCGCCCGTAGTCGAAGATCTCGTCGATCGCCGCCCGGACGGTGCGTCCCGTGTAGAGCACGTCGTCGACGATCACGATCGTCTGGGCGTCGATCGTGAAGTCCAGGTTGGTGGCGTGGACCACCGGCGCGGCCGGCCTGATGGCGAGGTCATCGCGGTAGAAGGAGATGTCCACGAAGCCGAGCGGCACCCCCTGCTCGAACAGCTCTCCCGCGAGCGTGTGCAGTCGCTGCGCCAGGTGGGCCCCCCGCCGCTGGATACCCACCAGTGCGACGCTGCCGTCCGGGTTCTTCTCGACGATCTCGTGGGCGATCCGCACGAGCGTGCGGCGCATGTCATCGCGGTCGAGGACGACCGGTGAGGCTGGCAAACGTGCTCCTTCCTGGCCTCTCGGGACCGGGTTAAAGGGGCTGACTGCTTCGCAGCGTAGCAACGGGCTCGGCGGCGGGCTGGCGCTGCTCGGCCGGCCGGTCCTGCCAGCGGATCAGCTCGGGCCGCCCCCGCTCGGCGAACGGGATCTGGATCTCGTCGAAGTCACGCGGCAGGACCGTGCGCTCGAACACCGCCCGGGCCTCGTCGCGGAGCTGGCGCACGGCGTAGCGCGTGGAGATGTGGGTGAGCGCCAGCAGCTGGACCTCCGCCTCGCGGGCCAGCGCCGCCGCCTGATCGGCGGTGGAGTGGCTGGTCTCGGCGGCTCGTCGGGCTTCCTCGCCGGCGAAGGTCGCCTCGTGGACGAGCACGTCGGCCCCGTGGGCGGCGACCTGGAGCGCGTCGCAGGGGCGGGTGTCCCCGGAGAGGACGAGCTTCCGGCCGGGGCGCGCCGGGCCCATGACCTGCTCCGGGGAAACGCCCTTGATGGTCTCGCCTCGCTGCAGGCGCCCGAATTCCGGCCCCGGGGTGAGACCGAGCTCGGTTGCCCGAACGGGATCGAACGCGCCGGGACGCTCGTCCTCGAAGAGCACGTAGCCGTAGGCCGGCACCCGGTGGCGCACCGCCACGGGCACGATCTTGTAGCCCTCGCGCCGGAGCGCCTCACCAGGCTCGAGCTCCACGAGCTGCAGCTCGAACTTCACGCGGCCGGCAGCGCGGAGCGCCAGCAGCAGCAGCTCCCGCAGCCCGGGCGGGCCATGGATGGCCAGCGGGCGCTCCCGGCCGCGCAGGTCGAAGGTCTTGAGCATCCCCGGCAGTCCCAGCCAGTGGTCGGCGTGGAAGTGGGTGAGGAAGATCTCGCTGAGGTCCAACAGTCCCACCGAGCTCACGAGCTGACGCTGGGTGCCCTCGCCGCAGTCGAAGAGGATGCGGTCGCCGCCACGGCGCACGAGCACCGCGGGTAGCCCGCGCCGCGCGGTGGGGATGGAGCCAGCGGTGCCGGCGAAGAACAGCGACAGGTCCACGCGGGCCAGTGTGTCAGCCGAGCGCCACCAATCCGAAAGCGATCTCGCTGCCGCGCACCTGCGCCCAGCCCATGGTGTGCACCGGCGCCCGGCGGCGCTCGGTGGGGCTGCCCGGGTTGAAGATCTGAAAGCCGTCGGCGGCCCGCTCGTGCAGGGGCATGTGCGAGTGACCGAATATCACGGCATCCGCATCGGGGAACCGGCGCCGCATCCGCGCGAGCCGTCCGGCGCGGGCCCCGGCGTCGTGGATCACGGCGATCCGGGCTCCCTCGGCCTGCACCACCCGGGTCGCGGCCAGCTCCGCGCGGAGCTGGCCGTCGTCGACGTTACCGCGCACGGCGAGGACCGAGCCGAGCGAGCGCAGCTCCTCCAGGACCTCCGGCGTGATCAGGTCGCCCGCGTGGATGATCAGCTCTGCGCGGCGCAGGCGCGCCACGCAGTCAGCGGGCAGCCGACGCGGCCCGCGGGGCATGTGGGTGTCGGAGATGATGGCGATCTCCATGGGTTAACCTCCTAGCATCGCCGGCGCCCGCCGCGGTCCCCGCGCCCGTAGCTCAGTGGATAGAGCGCCGCCCTCCGGAGGCGGAAGTCGCAGGTTCGAATCCTGCCGGGCGCGCTCTTTCGGAAACTGTCATATCTCCGGCTGCTGTGACGGGGCGGTTGGTCCTGCGACGGGCGGTGGGGTCCTGAGGCGAGTGTCAGAGAATGGTTCCCCATGGACCAAAATCGCCCCAGCTCTGTCCGGCCTACCGTATCCGCAGCCGCCCACGTGCGGTACGATCCACGACGGATTAGGGTCTCACCGGTGCGCAGCTTCGCCGTCAGGGCCGCGGTCGGCGTGGCCGTGACGCTCTCGGCGCTCAGCCCCACCGCCATCGCTGCGCGGCGGCCGTCGCGCAGCGAGAGCCGAGCGATCGTGAACGCCGTCAAGCACTCGCGCCTGACGCGCGCGGTGCCCACCAAGGAGTACAACGTCGTCCGCATCCGGATCTCCACCGCCGGGCACGGCTGGGCCAGCGCCGGGATCGTTGCCAAGCGCGCTTCCGGGACCAGGTGCAGGCCGCGGGGGTCACCCTCCGCCGCCAGGGGCGGAGCTGGCGGGTGAGGACGATCGGCGGCGATGGCCTCGGGTGCGGCGTACCGCGGGCGGTCGCCCGGGACCTCGGGCTCGGCTGCCCGTAGCGCACCAGCCTGCGGCCGGTTCGCGCAGGCCGCTATCCCATCCACACCCCGACGCGCCAGCCGACCGAGTGACGAACGCGCGGGGCCGGCGTCTGGTGGAGGACGTGCAGGACGTGCAGGACGTGCAGGCGGGAGACGTGCCGGGGCCGGCGGACCTTCCCGAGCCGGCAATGGGCGCGGGCAATCGCCCGGCGGGCGGCCGGGATCGTGAGGTGACGCAGGGGCGGCACCAGGCAGCGCGGCACGCTCGCGGTGACCGCGTAGCGCGTGAGCGCCGCGTCATCGACAGCGACAGCGACAGGGCTGGCCCCGACCCGCACGCGCCGGCCTCCGGCCATGAACTGCCAGAAGATGCGGGACGGAAGCCCCTGCACCACGGTGCCGGGGGTAGGTTGCGCTCGCAGATGCGCGGCGGGATTGAGAACGTTGTCGATGTCCCACTGGTCGATCGTGACCGACGGCTGGATCCCGCCGAAGACGTCCCAGCCACGGGCCGGCAGGGCCGCGCCGCCGGCGACCCGGAAGATCTTTCCGGTCGTGGTGACCAGGAAGGTGCCGTCCGCGGGGAAGGGGCTCAGCGCGGCCAACTGATCCTGGCTGATCGTGGTCACGGGCTGCGGACCGCCGAAAGGCGCCCAGTCGGAGACCAGCAACGGCGCGCCACCGGCGATCCGGTAGACGGGGCCGGTGCCGGTGCCGCTCACCTGCACGAACGTCCCGTCGGGGAACGGCGCGCCCGCGCCCGCGCCCGCGGAGGCGGCCGCGCCGTCGAGATAGTCGCCGTCGATGTTGATGGTGACCCCGCCGTAGGTCCGGTCGACCCCGCCGGAGTACTGGTGGATGCGCTGATGGAAGGCCCACACGTTGCTGGGGACGTAGGGGTCGGCGGTCGTGAGGCGGCCGTTCCAGTCGGCCACCCAGATGTCGTCGGGCTCGACGAACGAGGTCCCCTGCGCCGCCGCGAAGTCGCTGATCCCCGACCCCCCGCTGCTGTAGACCCCGGAGAGGTAACCCTCGGCGTGCAGCGTAGACGTCCACGCCGACAGGAACGAGAGCACGGTGCGGGTCGCGCTCCCACCGGTGGAGTAGGCCTCCATGTCGAAGTAGATCGGGTTGCCCCTGCCGATGCCCACGCCCTGCGCGTTGGTAACCGCATCGCGCGCCGCGGCGGCGCCCTGCGAGGTCGCCTGGCTCGATGAGATCCGGGCGCACCCGCAGGAGTTCGTCGGTGCCTGCAGCCCCACGTAGGTGGGGATGAAGTGCCATCCCGCCGAGGTCTCGGTCGAGACCCACGACGAGGTCAGGTTGGGCTGCGAGCAGGCCATGTTGGCGCCGCCGAGGTAGACCCCCACGGTGCGGTAGGGCGAGCTCAGCCAGGCGGACATCGTGCCGGTGCTCGGGGTGGCGCAGGCGTCGAAGCCGAGCCCGATCGTGGGCCGGGCGGCGCGCGCGCGTCGCGGCGCCCCGGACGCGGCGCGCGCCACCGGGGCGCCGGCGGCGGTGGGCGGGCTGCTTACGGGCGGGAGCGTCCGCACTGCGAGCGCCCGCTGTATCAACCCTGGGTGGCGATCCCACGTGGCGCTCACCAGCAGGCGGCCCCGTCCGAGTGACAGGCGCGTGGAGCGCGGACCGCTGGGCAGCCCGCTCGCACTCGCGCCCGCCGCGGAGCCGGCCGAGAGCGGAGCCAGCAGCAGCGCCTCGGTGCGCCCGACGGCATGTGCGGGACAGTGCTGACCCCGGCCGGCTCGCCCCAGGTAGACGGCGTGACGGTCGAAGCGCACGCACGTCCCCGGGGCCCTGGCGAGGTCGAAGACCGGCCAGGACGCCGGCACCCGGACCGAGATGCCGAGGTAGCGGACGAGCTTCAGGTGTGGCGCTCGGGCGGCGGCCAGCGCCGTGGCGCTGCAGATGATTCCCACCAGCACAGCAAGCGTCGCGACTCTGGACGTGCGACTCACAGCGGGCGATCCTAGCCCATAAGTGCTGCTTTACGGCATATTTATCTCCTCAGTGAACCGGCGAGCGCGAGTGCGGGGCGACGTCGAGCTCGAACAGCCAGAAGTCGCGGCCGATCACCGGCACCGAGACGTTGTAGACCGGAACCGGCCCGATCCGCCCGTGAAAGGTGCCGGCGTGCGCGTGACCGTGCAGTACGAGGTCGGGCTCGTGCTGGCGGATCGGCGCGGCCAGCCGGTCCGAGCCGAGGAACGCCCAGATCCCATTCGGCTCGCCGGCGATCGTCTCCGGCGTGGGCGCGTAGTGCAGCAGCACCACGCGCACCGGGCAGACCGCGACCTCCCGCAGTCCCTGCTCCAGGGCCTCCACCTCCAACGAGGTCTCGCCATAGACTTGGCGCAGCAGCAGCTCACCGAAGTCGGGCAGGTGCGAACCGGCAAACCCGCCCAGGAAGCCCTTGCTCCCGACGATCCCGACATCCACACCGCCTGCCCGACAGACCGTCCACCCGCGGTCGAGCACGGTGACCCCCGCGGACTCCAGCACGGACACCAGCTCCTGTGCCCGATCCGCGTGCCAGTCGTGGTTGCCGAGCACCGCCACCACCGGGATCTGCAGATCCGCGCAGGCCTCCGCCAGCGCCTGCGCCTGCTGGGGCTCGCCGTGGGTGGTCAGGTCACCGGCCAGCAGCAGCAGGTCGGCACTCGGGTCGAGCCTGGCGAAGGGCCGCCGAACCTCCTCGGGATGGTGCTCTGAGCAGTGGATGTCGCCGGCGGCGGCGATCCGCAGGCAGTGGCTGTTGGCGGGGGCCTGGCTCACAGCAGCATGGACTACCCGCACGCGGGTATCTCACCCGATGATGGCCGAGAGCGACAACAGCCTGGAGGAGATCGTGGCAGCGCTCAAGGCGGTGGTGTCCACGCTGCGCCGGGCGGAGATCCCGTTCCTGCTGGCCGGCAGCTCCGCGGCCTGGGCCCGGGGTGCGCCGCCGCCCCACAAGGACCTGGACCTGATGCTGGCGCCCGAGGATGCGGAGCGGGCGGTACAGGCGCTCGGGGACGCGGGCATGCGGACCGAGCGTCCGCCCGAGGAGTGGCTGTACAAGGCGTGGTGCGGCGACGTCCTGGTCGACCTGATCTTCGGGCCCTCCGGGCTGGAGATGAACGAGGCGGTGTTCGCACGGGGCCAGACGATCCCGGTGATGGCGATCAGCACCCCGGTGATGGCGATAGAGGACGTGCTCGTGACCAAGCTGAGCGCCCTCGATGAGCACTCGCTGAACTACACGCCGCTGCTGGGGATCGCTCGCGCGCTGCGCGAGCAGATCGACTGGCCTGCACTGCGGGCCCGTACGGGAGAATCGGCCTACGCCGAGGCGTTATTCACGCTCGTGCGTGAGCTCGGCATCGCCCCCGGACAGGAGGGAACGGCTTCATCCCCCGGACCCAGCCGGGTCATCACCGGCGGCTAGAAGAACCGTCAGATCGCCGGCGGGTTCGGTCCGGGCGGGAGCGGACCGGGATCCGGCGTCGGGGTCGGTGGCTGAGGATCGGGGACGCTCGGCCCGGGGGGCCCCGGCACTGGAGGCGCAGGGCCCGGCGCCGGCGGTACGGGGAGGCCGGGACCGTTGCCCACCCTGACAATGTCTACGATCACCTTCACAGGACTACCCACCTTCACCAGGTCCCATGCGCTGCGGGTTATCTCCGCCCGATCGCTGGGTAGCGCAAGTCACGATGAAGGTGCTCGTGGTCACCAGCCAGCAGATCTCCGCGCAGGAAGTGCGGGACGCGCTGCCCGGCGATCTGGATCCCACTCAGGGCGAGGTGATGATCCTCGCCCCGGCGCTGGCCGAGGGCCGGATCAAGTTCTGGACCTCTGACGCCGACGAGTCGATCGCCCGGGCCCAGGAGGTGCAGGAGAGCAGCGTGGAGCAGATGCAGGGTGACGGCGTGGCCGCCCGCGGGGACACCGGTGAGAGCGATCCGCTGACCGCGATCGGGGACGCGCTCGGAACCTTCGCCGCCGACCGGATCGTGCTCTTCACCCGTGCTGAGGGCGGTCGCTACCTGGAGGACATCGATCCCGCGGAGATCCAGGAGCGCTTCGGCGTGCCCGTCGATCAGGTCGGCTGAGCTGCCAGCCGCTCCAGCTCGCGGGCCAGCCGCAGCGCGTTGGCCGGCGCGAAGCCCTCCCAGTCGTTGTTGAAGTAGGCGTACACCTCGTGGGTACGCCGCCAGTGCGAGATCCGCTGCGCCCAATGGTGCAGCTCGGGACGCGAGTAGTTGCCGCGGCGCCCGCGCGAGCCCCAGTGAAAGCGAACGAACCGCCACGAGCTCGTCGCCTCGTGGCTCTGGAACGGGCGCGAGGGATGGTCGCCGATGGTCAGCGCGACGCCGTGCGCTCGCAGCGCGGACATAACCTCCGGCACGAACCAGCTCTGGTGGCGGAACTCGATCGTGTGGCGGCCGGGCGGCAGCGCCGCCAGCCAGCCGTGCAGCCGCCGGTCGTCGCGGTGGAAGCTCTCGGGCAGCTGCCAGAGCACCGGCCCCAGCCGCCCGGCGTCCACGAGCGGGGCCAGCGGCGCATAGAAGCGCTCGATGCCCTGGGCGACGTCGGCCAGGCGCCGGATATGGGTCAGGTACCGGCTGGCCTTGACCGTGAGCAGGAAGTCCGCCGGGGTCTGCCGCACCCATCCCGCCACCGCCTCCGATCGGGCAAGGCGGTAGAAGGTGAAGTTGACCTCCACGGTGTCGAAGCGCTCGGCGTAGAGCGAGAGCCACCGGCGCTTGGGCTGAGGCTCGGGGTAGAGCCCTCCCCGCCAGCTGTCGTACATCCAGCCCGAGCAGCCGATGCGTATGCGCTTCATCGCGGGGGTAGCACCCCCGGTGTTCGATGAGCTCGCTCTCCCAGCAGGCCGCCAGGCGGCTTGAGCGTCCTCCGCCGCCGATGCCCGATGCTGCAGATCAGGCCGAGTCCGAGCTGGCCGAGCACGTGAGCATCACCACCCATCCCTCCTCGATCCTACGGGCGCGGAAGGATGTCGATCGTGGCCGGCCCATGGAGCATTCGTGCGGGGCCTGCGTCAGGTGGCGGGATGGCTGAGCGCGAGGTAGTCGTCGTCACCGGCGCCTCGAGCGGCATCGGTCGCGCTGTGGCGCGGGAGTTCGCGCGGCGCGGGGCCGCGATCGGCCTGATCGCCCGCGGGCAGGCGGGGCTCGACGCGGCTGCTCGGGAGGTGGAGGAGCTCGGGGGCGTGGCCTACGCGCACGCCGCCGACGTGGCCGAGTACGACCAGGTGGAGGCGGCCGCCGCCGCCATCGAGGCGCGCCTGGGGCCGATCGACATCTGGATCAACAACGCCATGACCACCGTGTTCGCGCTCTTCGAGGACGTGGAGCCCGACGAGTACGAGCGCGCCACCCGGGTCACCTACCTCGGCACCGTTTGGGGGACCAAGGCGGCGCTCCAGCGGATGCGATCGCGCGACCGGGGGACGATCGTGCTGGTGGGCTCGGCGCTGGCCTACCGTGGGATCCCGCTGCAGGCCCCCTACTGCGGCGCCAAGCACGCGATCAAGGGCTTCTTTGAGTCGTTGCGCTGCGAGCTGCGCCACCAGGGCAGCAGCGTGCACGTCTCGATGGTGCAGCTGCCGGGCCTGAACACTCCCCAGTTCGACCACTGCCTGAGCCGGATGCCGCACCATCCGCAGCCGGTCGAGCCGATCTTCCAGCCCGAGGTCGCAGCCCGTTCGGTGTACTGGGCTGCCCACCACCGCCGCCGGGAGCTTTACGTGGGCCTACCCACCGTCTACACCATCCTCGGCAACAAGCTGGCCCCGTGGGTGGCCGAGCGCTACCTGGCGCGGACGGCGATCGACGGCCAGCAGAACGACCAGCCCTTTGACGGAGCGGCGAAGGCGAACCTGTGGGGGCCGACCGACTCCGACCACGACGAGGGGGCGCACGGGATGTTCGACAGCGAGGGCAAGCGCCGCAGCGAGCAGGCGTGGCTCAGCCGCCACCGGCGAGAGATCGGGCTGAGCGGCGCAGGGGTCGCGGTGGCCGCGGCTGGTAGTTGGCTCAGCCGGCGCAGGCCCTGAGGAGAGAGCCCGGCGCCGTCTCCCGAGTTGGTGGCGGTATCTTTGGGGCGTGCGAACTCTGCTGCCGGACCCGCCGCCCGCTCCCTTCGACGAGCTGCTGGAGCAGCGGCGGCGGTGGGGCGGGGATCGGTTCGACGAGGTGTGGGACGGTGTGCTGCACATGAACCCCTCCCCGCACCGCCGCCACGCCTACCTCCAGGCCCAGCTGATCGAAGCGCTCGCACCGCTTGGGCGCGCGCGCGGTCTGACCACCGTCGGCGAGTTCAATCTCGGCGTGCGCGAAGACTTTCGTGTGCCCGACGCCGCGCTTCACAGCCCTGGTCCCGACGAGCTCTACAACTCCACGGCCGCGCTGGTCATCGAGATCATCTCGGCGAACGACGAGACCTGGGACAAGCTCGGCTTCTACGCCATCCATCAGGTGCAGGAGCTGCTTATCGTCGATCCCCACCAGCGCGAGGTCCACTGGCTGAGCCTGGCGGGCGAGAGCTACACGCCGATCGAGCGCAGTCGCTTAATCGCGCTTGGTCCCGCCGAGCTGGCCGAGCGGATCGACTGGCCGCCGGTCGAGCACTGATCAGCGACGACCCGCCAGCCGTCGCCGCGGGCGCCGGCCTGATGCTGCTCCGTCGCGACGCTTAAGATCCAGCCGCTGCGCCAGGCGGCTGGAGAGCGCCATGATCGTCAGTGCCGGATTGGCCGAGCCCTGGGTGGGCATCACGCTGCCGTCGGCGACGAACAGGTTCTCCACCTCCCAGGAGCGGTGGTCGGAGTCGACGACGCTGCGCTCGGGGTCGGTGCCCATCCGGCAGCCGCCCACGAGGTGGGCGTAACGATCGATCTCCAGCACGTCCTGGGCCTCGGCGGCCTGGAAGATCTCGTGCAGGGTGCGCTTGGCGAAGGCGATGCTCTTGCGGTCGTTCTCGCACTGGCTGTAGTCCATCCGCGCCACCGGCAGACCCCGGCTGTCGGTGACATCACCGGCCACCGTGACCCGGTTCTCCGGCTGGGGCAGCAGCTCGCACAGCACGCCGAGCGTGTACCAGTGGTTGAAGTCGCGCATGTACTCGCGCAGCGCTGGTCCCCAGTGGCCGTCGGCGAGCACGTGCCCGGCCCATTCGATCGGCAGCGGCCCCACCGTCTGGATGGCAAAGCCCCGGTCAAAGCCCCTGGTGGTGTCGGTCTCGTAGAACTGCTCAGAGCAGATCTCCGGAGGCGGCGCCTTGTACATCCGCATCTCCTGGGGAAAGCGACCCGCCACCTGGGGGGCGCCCTGCACCATCACGCAGCGGCCCACCTGGTCGTTGCCGTTGGCCAGGCCGTGGGGGAAGCGACGGCTGGTGGAGTTCAGCAGCAACCGGGGCGTCTCGATGGAGTAGCCGGCCACGGCCACCGCATCGGCGCGCTGGAGGTGCTCGGAGCCGTCCTCACGCAGGTAGTGCACGCCGGTGACCCGCCCGCTGCCCTCGTCGATCTCGATCCGGCTGACCATGCAACCGGCGCGGAACTCGGCCCCGTGCTCGATCGCGTCAGGGATGTGGGTGACCAGCGGCGAGGCCTTGGCGTTGACCTTGCAGCCCTGGAGGCAGAAGCCCCGGTAGATACAGTGCGGGCGGTTGCCAAAGGCGCCGTTGGTGATCCCCACGGGGCCGACGCGGACCTCGATCCCGAGCTGGCGCGCTCCCCCCCAGGCCAGCTCGGCCCCGCCGGCGATCGGATGCGCGGTGTGGGGGTAGCCGTGCGGGTCCCCCCAGGGCCAGAAGTCTCCGGCCACGGGCAGCTCCAGCTCCAGCCGCTCGTAGTGGGCCTTGAGGTCCGCATAGGCGATCGGCCAGTCCTCCGCCACGCCGTCCTCGGTACGGACCCTGAAGTCCGAGGGATGAAAGCGCGGGCAGTAGCCGGCGTAGTGCACCATCGAGCCGCCGACCCCGTGGCCGGAGTTGTTCTTGCCCAGCTGCACCGGGTCGCTGCCGCCGGTGACACGGTCCTCGGTCCAGTAGATCCGATGCGAGCCGGCCTCGTCAGAGACCCAGTCGCGATCGGGATCCCAGAACGGCCCCGACTCCAGCACCACCACCTTCCAGCCGCGGCGGGCCAGTCGCTGGGCCAGGGTGCTGCCCCCGGCGCCGGCGCCGACGATCGCGAGGTCCACCGGGTGGGCATCGTCGTAGCGCGCCATCCGCTCCTGGGGCACGGCGCGGCGGTGGACGTCGAGCAAGAAGGCGGAGTCGTTCTGAGGTGGACGCACCGCGCCGCGCAGGAGCGTGCGGGCGCCGTGGCGCAGCGAGTCGCCCCTCACGAGTCGCGGGCCCCGCGCTCGCGTGTGTCCTTGGCGGGGTCGCGCTGGAACGCCGGCGCTCCCTCCCAGCTCTCGCGCTGCCCGACCCCCAGGCGGGCGTAGCCGCGGGGATAGGCGGGTCCCCCGAAGCCGATCTCGTTCCACGCCCACGGATGGGAGTAGAAGGCACTCAGCACCGCGCGCATGACAACGCTCCAGGCCTTGGCCGGCGGCAGCTCGTCCCACACCTCACCGTGCAGGGAGCCCTTGGAGAAGGCTTCGATCACGCGGTCCTGAACCTCCCCGCCGCCACCGGCGAAGTCCCGGGCTCCGTGCTGGCGGGCGGCGGCGTCAAGTCCCCGGGCCACCCGGCGCCAGGTCTCCCGGTCATCGGGCATGTCGTCGTAGTGGAAGCCGTCGAGCTGGCCGGCGAAGAGCTTGGCGTCGACCATGTTCAGCACCGGGATCTTGGGCTCGCGGTCCTGGGCCATCACGCGGTCGCAGAAGGCGCCGAGCGTGGTCGCCTCCTCCCGGGTGAAGAAGCGAACCTCGGGCACCTGCTCCACACGCTCCATCACCACCCGGCGGGTAACCTCGTCCCAGTGGCCGGCCTCGTCGAGGACGTTGTAGTCGGGGTAGCGCCCGTGCATCTGCGGCGTGACGCCGTTTCGCTGGCGTGGCAGCTCCCGAGGGGAAGCGGGCTGGCCGTCCGGACGCAGGTTGGGCAGGTGGTGGGCCTGGCTGAAGTCGCGGCTAAGGCCCGCAGCCCGCTCGGCATCCTCCCTCGCTTCTTCGGGCTGCGCTCGAGTCATCCGGCTCAGCGCTCGCGACCGAGCGCCGCCGCGGCCAGCCCCATGCCCCCCACCAGCGCCAGCGAGCCGGGGGCCAAGAGCGGCGGCCCCATGACGATGTTGAACATCGGCTCGCTGAAGCCGCCCGGCTTGCGCGCCACGCCGCGCACGTGCGTGACCACCCCGATCACTCCGTCCAGGCAGTAGAGCGCCGAGAGCGCCGGCAGCCACGTCCGGGCGGCCCGCTCGGAGCGAACGCCGGCCAGTCCGGCCGCGGTGAGCGCCGGTGAGAGCGCGATCGGGGTCCACATCCACTTGTCCCCAAAGGAGCCGCGGAAGTGCTCGAAGTAGATCTCCGCGCCCAGCGGGAGCGCGCTGAGCGCCGTGGCCGCGGAGAGAGTGCGCTGCATCCGTCCCCGGGAGAAGTTCCACCACCAGCGGACAGCGGCCCGCTCCGGGGGGGTGCGCCGGCGCAGCGCCAGGCTAGGCCGCATAGCTCGCCGCCTCGGAGCGCTTGAGCTCCAGCCCGATCCCGGGCCGGTCCAGATCGGGGAAGAGGGCGCCGTCCCGGGGACGGGCGGCGCCGTCGAACAGCAGGCCCTCGATCCGCACGTGGTCGTGGAAGTACTCCAGGTGCACGAGCTCTGAGAGCGCCAGCGCCGGGTGCAGGTGGATCGACGGGCCGCAGTGCAAGGACAGCGGCACGTGGTGGGCGCGGCAGAGGCCGTCCACGCGCAGCAGCTCCGTGATCCCGCCGCAGCGGGTCACGTCGGCCTGGAGCACGTCGACCGCGCCGGCGTCCAGCATCCGCTCGAAGTAGCCGGTGTCGTAGCCGTACTCGCCGGCGGCCACGGGCATCCCGACCGGCCCGCGGTCCCGGACCAGGCGCAGTCCCTCCAGATCGTCGGAGGAGACGGGCTCCTCGAACCAGCTGACCTCGGCCTCACCGCGGAAGCGCTCGGCCAGCTCCAGCGCCTGCTTGCGGGCGTAGGCGCCGTTGGCGTCGACGAACAGCTCCACGCCCGGTCCGATCGCCTCCCGCGCCGCGCGCACCCGGCCGGGGTCGTCACCGGGAACGCTGCCGACCTTCATCTTCACCCGCGGGATCCCCTCGCGGACCCAGCCCGAGAGCTGCTCCTGCAGGCGGGGCAGCGGGTAGGCGGTGAAGCCCCCCGATCCGTACACCGGGACGCGGTCGTGCGCCATGCCCAGCAGCCGGGCCAGCGGCAGCCCCAGGATCCGGGCCTTGAGCTCCCAGAGGGCGGTGTCGACGGCGGCGACGGCCATCGAGGAGATGCCCGGACGGCCGAGGTTGCGGATCGCGCGAACCATCTTCGCCCAAGCCGCCTGGGGCGCCATCGCGTCGGCGCCGACCAGCAGATCCGCCAGCTTGGACTCGATCAGCTTGGCCGTGGAAACGTCCGCATAGGTGTAGCCGAGGCCCCGTTCGCCACCGCCGTGGGCGTGCACGACGACGATCGTGGTGGCTTCCCAGGCGAGCGTCCCGTCGCCCTCGGGCGCGTCGGTGGGGATCGTGAAGGCGCCGACCTCCAGCTCCTGCACGGACACCTCCACCCCTCTGCTAGTTGCGGTCATCGGCCCGGGAGGAACTCCTGCGCCTTCTGCTTGAAGGACTGCGCGATGATCCCTCGCGCGTCCGGGTCGCCGCCGAACAGCGCCGTGCTCAGCGCCTTGGCCTGCGCGATCGTGATGTGCGGGGGCAGGGGCGGCACGTCCGGATCGGTCACCGCCTCCAGCACGACCGGCCGGTCGGAGTGCAGCGCCTCCTCCCAGGCGGGGCCCACCTGCTCGGGGGCATCGACCCTGATGCCGCGCAGGCCGAGCATCTCGGCGTAGCGGGCGTAGGGGAAGTCGGGCAGGTCCTGGGAGCCCTCGAACTTCGGGTCTCCCTCCATCGCACGCTGCTCCCAGGTGACCTGGTTGAGGTCGCGGTTGTTGAGCACCATCACGATCAGGCGCTGATCGGTCCACCGCTCGCGGTACTTGGCGATCGTGATCAGCTCGTTGATGCCGTTCATCTGCATCGCACCGTCGCCGACCAGCGCGATCACCGGTCGCTCCGGATAGGCGAACTTAGCCGCGATCGCGTAGGGAACGCCGGGGCCCATCGTCGCCAGCGTGCCCGAGAGCGAGGCCATCATCCCGGGACGCAGCTTCACGTCGCGGGCGTACCAGTTGGCCGAGGACCCCGAGTCCGAGGCCAGGATGGCGCCGTCGGGCAGTCGCCGGGAGAGCTCCTGGAAGACGAGCTGGGGGTTCAGCGGGTTGGCCGCCAGCCCGGCCCGCTTCTCCAGCAGCTCCCACCAGTCGCGGACCTCCCCCTCGATCTTCTCCCGCCAGGAGCGGTCGCTCTTACGCGTCAGGCGCCCCATCAGCGCTCGCAGCGTCTCGGCGCTGTCGCCGACGAGGTTGACCTCCATCGGGTAGCGAATCCCGAGCATTCTGCCGTCGATGTCGATCTGCACCCCGCGGGCGTCCCCCTCCTCGGGCAGGAACTCCGAGTAGGGAAAGCTGGAGCCGACCATCAGCAGCGTGTCGCACTCCATCATCAGCGTCCAGCTCGGCCTGGTGCCGAGCAGGCCGATGGAGCCCGTGACCCAGGGCTCCTCGTCGGAGAGCGCCGCCTTGCCCAGCAGCGCCTTGGCCACGCCGGCGCCGAGCAGGTCGGCCACCGCGGTGACCTCCTGGGAAGCGTGCAGGGCCCCCTGTCCGACGAGCATCGCCACCCGCTCGCCGGCGTTCAGCACCGCGGCGGCGCGGTCCAGGTCGGCCTCGGCGGGGACCACCCGGGGGCGTGTGTACCCGAACCCGGAGTGCACGGTGCCGTGCGCGTGCGGGGGCGTGGGCACCGCCTCGGCCTCCTGCACGTCGTTGGGGATGATGATGGCGGTGACGGTGCGCTCGGCCAGCGCGATCCGGACCGCCCGGTCGACGAGGTGGCGGATCTGCGTCGGCACGCTGGCCATCTCCACGTACTCGTGGGCGACGTCCTTGAACAGCGTCGTCAGGTCAATCTCCTGCTGGTAATGGCCGCCGAGGCCGGCGCGAGCCTGTTGGCCGACGATCGCCACGACGGGCTGATGGTCGAGCTTGGCGTCGTAGAGGCCGTTGAGCAGGTGCACGGCGCCGGGGCCGGAGGTGGCCAGGCAGACGCCAACTTCGCCGGTGAACTTGGCGTGGGCGCAGGCCATGAAGGCCGCCATCTCCTCGTGACGAACCTGGATGAACTCCGGGCGCTCCGCCGGGGTCGAGCGCCCGAAGGCGCCCAGAATGCCGTTGATCCCGTCCCCGGGATAGCCGTAGATGCGCCGCACCCCCCAGCCGAAGAGGCGCTTCAGCAGAAAGTCCCCCACCGTCTCGCTCATGCCGCCGCTCCTCTCGTCCCAGGGTTCGCGTTGATCTCGCCTTACCCCCTGCGCGAGCGGTGATAACACGCCTGGCCCTACAGCCGCTCGGGGGCCTCCGACAGCGCGACCGTCGCCGAGATGTGCGCCAGGTGGGTGAGGGCCTGGGGGAAGTTGCCCAGCAGCTCGCCGGTCCGCGGGTCTGTCTCCTCGCTGAACAGCCCCAGGTCGTTTCCGGCCGCCACCGTCCGCTCGTAGACGGCGCGGGCCTCGCCCAGGTCGTCCTGATGGGCCAGGCACTCCACCAGCCAGAAGGAGCAGCACAGAAATGCGCCCTCGCGTCCGCGCAGGCCGTCTCGGCGGCGGTAGCGGTAGAGCAGCCCCCCGCCGGCGTTCAGATCCTCGCGGATCGCGGCCACGGTGGCCACCATCCGCTCGTCGCGCCAGTCGACGAACTCCACCGTGGGCAGCAGCAGCAACGACGCGTCGAGCTCCCTGCGATCGAAGACCTGCACGAAGCAGCCCCGGTCGGAATCGAATCCTCGCTGCTCGATCGCGTGCCGGCAGGCGTCCCGCGCCTGCTTCCAGCGCCGGGTCGGAGCCCGGCGCATGCACTCCTCGGCCAGCCTGATCCCGCGGTCCAGGGCCGCCCAGCAGAGCACCTTGGAGTGCACGAAGTGCTGGGGCGGTCCCGCCCACTCCCAGATTCCCTGATCGGGCTCTGACCAGTGCTCCGCGGCGCGGTCGATCAGCGAGATCAGGAACCGCCAGTCGTCGTCGCCGGGCGACTGGCCGCGGCGGTGCCAGCGCCAGGTGAGGTTGACGATTTCGCCGTAGGCGTCGAGCTGATGCTGCTTGGAGGCGTCGTTGCCGACGCGCACGGGCGCCGATGCACGATACCCCTCCAGCCCGCTCAGCTCGATCGCCTTCAACCGGCGCTCCCCGCCCACCCCGTAGAGGACCTGGAGGTCATCGGCGTGGCCGGCAGCGCTGCGCATCACGAAGGCTCGGAAAGCATCCGCCTCGTGCTCGCACCCGACCTCGGCGAAGGCCCGGGAGCTGAAGCTGGAGTCGCGTAGCCAGGCAAAGCGGTAGTCCCAGTTGCGCACGCCGCCCAGCACCTCGGGCAGTGACGTCGTCGGCGCGGCTACGATCGCGCCGGTGGGCGCGTGGGTCATGGCCTTGAGCACGATCGCCGAGCGGCGGCCGCCCGCCCGATCGAGTCCCTCCAGCGACAGCGTCTTGCACCATCGCCGCCACCAGGCCACCGCACCGTCGAGCTCCCGGTCGAGCTCCTCCGGCTGGGGCTCGGGCGGGCTGTCGGGCACCGCCTCCGGCGGCGAGTAGGCCAGCAGCAGATGCGCTCGCTGGCCGGCGCTCAGCTTGACCTGCCCGGTGAGCTCGTAGCCGCCGGACTGCTCCAGTTCGACCTCGGAGAACACGATGATGGCGTCGTTGCCGCCGGTGGCACTGTGCACGCGGTGGCCGTGGCGGCGGATCCACGGTCGCACCTCGCCGTAATCGAAGCGAGGCGCAATATGCAGGGCGAACGGCACGCTGCCCCGAACCACCTCCACCACCCGGAGCAGCCGTCGCTCCCAGCTGTGGCGCGCACGGTCGCTGGGCAGGAACAGGTCGAGTACCCGGGCCTCTCCAGCGGAGCCCTGGTAGGTGGTCTGCAGGACCAGCGTGTCCTCCAGATACTCCCGCGAGATCTCCCACCTGGCCCTCCCCGACGGCGCCACCGAGCAGTAACCGCCCCGCTCGGCGTCGAGCAGCCGCGCGAACGCGCTGCCCGAGTCAAAGCGCGGCAGGCAGCACCAGTCGATATTGCCCTGGCGGGAGACGAGCGCCGCCGTGTGGCAGTCGCCGATCAGGGCGTAGTCGCCGATCGGCGCGTAGCGGTCCGGGCCTGGCACGGCTCGGTGACTACCCGGAAACCGTTCGTTCGTGCCCTTTCAGGGTAAGGTTTCGCCGACCATGTGGCTCTATCTGATCGCGCTGCTGCTCCTCATCGGCGGCATCGCCGGCACCGTGGCCAGCGGCGGCATCTTCACCATCGTGCTGATCCCGGTCGCGGTGATCGTGATGGTGGGGGCGATCGCCTACCGCAGCATGGGAGCCATGAGCCAGCGCGGCGAGGGTGGCGGGATGGATGATCCTCCCCTGCCCCACTCAGAGCCGGATAAGCCCGGACACGTGCGCACCAGCCCCGAGGCGCTGGCCGACGCCCGCCGCGCGCAGCAGTAGCCCCGCAGCATCGCGCTGGAGGCGAGCGCCGCCTGGGGGCGAGCTGGTTTGCCCTGCCCCTCCCCACGGGTAGGAAAACAGGGTCACCGCTTCGATCCAAGGAGACACTATGAGCCTCACAGACAAAGTCAGAGGAAAGCTCAAGCAGGCCACCGGCGACATCACCGATGACGCTTCGCTCAAGCGCGAGGGCAGCAAGGAGCAGGAGAAGGGCGAGGCCAAGGACGAGCTGGCGCGCAGCGAGCAGCAGGCCGATGCCAAGGCCGACGAGGTCGCGAACCTCGAGCGCAACACCTGATCTTCCGCGGCCCCAGCGTCGCTCTCAGAAGTTCTCTAGAGGCGCGTCGCTGCTTGGCGGCGCGCCTCTTCTTCTTTCCCGGGGCGCTCCGGCGGGGCTAGCGATCCTCGGGATCCTCGTGGCCCGGCACCGTGCCCACCGGAGGCTCACTCGACGTTGGCTCGTAGCCGTCCTCGCTCTGGGCCATCACCTCCACCCCGCCATCCGGGTGCCGGCGCACCACCGTCCCCTAGCCAGTCACGCAGTGGATGCGAGGCGCTGCGCCGCAGCGAGCGGCAGGCGCTCCTGGTCAGCAGGAAGACGAGGAACGGCAGCAACCAGATGCCGACCCGCCAGAAGTGGATCTGGGCGGTGTAGGAAATGTCCAGGCGGTAGAACAGCTGGTCGGTGGAACCCGGCGGTTGCCCCAGTCAGCCCTCGGGCCCAGCACCAAGGTCGGGCTGACGATGGTCGGAGGTCGCGGGCGACGCGGTGCGAGGGTCGGGGTGCTCCACCCTGGAGCTTCCTCGCGCGGCCCCGGTGCGCTCGCCGCGCTCGATCCCGGCGCGTTGTGGACCGACGACGTAGCGGGGGTCGGCAACCGACGCCGACCCCGCCTTGAAGATGCTCCAGCGCGTCGCCATCGCGCCCGTGCCCAGCAGCGCTCCCGCGGCCGTGGCCGCGGCCCGCGAGCGGCTGCCGCGCACGGCCAGCAGCGTGGCGCCCGTGGCGATGGCGCCCTGGCTCAGGCGCTTGAAGCGCTTGGGGAGCTTCTCCTGGTAGGGCTTGGCGTGCTCGCCGATGCGCTTCTCCATCTAGCTCCTCCAGCGCCAGCTCCGCCACAGCCGCCCCCAGGGCCAGCCGGCGGGCGGGCGCCGCATGCTCGGTCGGGGTGGCGATGAGCGCAGCGGCGCCGGCGCTGAGCGCGGCACCGGCACCGAACACGAATGGGAGCTCACGGCGGGCCTCGTGCCAGACGGGCACGGCGGTGTTGGCGATGAGCGCGGCGGTGTAGGTGGAGAGCGGCAGGCCGAGCGCGGCGGCGGCGACCTTGGCCGGTGTGCCGGCACGGTGGAAGAGGCCCGTCCAGGCGGTCAGGGCCGCCAGCGATGTGGTGGCGCCGCTGCCGGAGAGGATCCAGGAGCCGACGCTCATCGGCGAGGTGACCTTGAACATGCGCAGCATGTTGAGGAAGCGCTGCGGCCGCCCGAGGTCTGAGATCAGCAGGCCCGGACTGACCCCGATGCCCACCATCGACGCCGCCCAGGCCCGGCGGCCGAGGACCTCGTTGCCCCGTGCCTCGGCCAGGAGCGCCAGCCCGGCGGAGGCGCCCGCGAGGCCACCGGCGAAGAAGTACACGGGGATCTCCCACGTCCACACCGGCTCCTTGATCACCGGTTGGCCGTGGTAGGAGCGGACCTGCCCGCCCGTCCGGTCGGACGCCTGGCTCACCGGCGCCCGCCGAGCACGGCCGCGGCCACGCCGACTCCCAGCGCCACTGCGGCCGCCGCCGTCGTTGCCCAGATCGAGCCGATGTCACGCACGGTGTCGACGGGATCAGGGGGCAGGCCGTAGACCTCGGGCTCGTCGAGCAGCAGAAAGAAGGCGCCCGCGCCCCCGACGCCGTCGTCGTCATCGGCGAGGTACAGCTGCGCCTGCGTCTGGCCGGCCTGCTGGAGCTGAGCCAGGCGGTGCTCGGCGCGCTCCCGCAGGTCGGTGAGCTCGCCGAACTGGATCGAGTTCGTCGGGCACGTCTGGGCGCAGGCCGGCTCCTGGTCGTCCTTGAGGCGGTCATAGCAGAGCGTGCACTTCCATACCCGCCCGTCTTCCTCGCGCTTGTCGAGCACGCCGAACGGGCAGGCCGGTATGCAGTAGCCGCAGCCGTTGCACACGTCCTGCTGCACGACCACCGTGCCGAACTCGGTGCGAAACAGCGCCCCGGTGGGGCAGACCTCCAGGCAGGCGGCGTTGGTGCAGTGCTTGCACACGTCGGAGGCCATCAGCCACCGCAGGCCATCGCCCTCCTGATAGGTGTGCAGGCCGGCCTCGATCGCCTGTCCTCTTTGAGCGGCCTGCACCAGCGAGCCCCCGTCCCGGGCGTCGGCAGGCACGTCGTAGACGCCCACTCGCCCTCCAGGCTCCTCAGAACGGGCGTCCGACGTGTCATCCAGCTTCTGCTCCACGAAGGCCACGTGGCGCCAGGTGTTGGCGCCGAGGTCGACGGTGTTGTCGTAGGACTTACCGGTGAAGCCGCCCAGCGACATCGGCACCTGGTTCCACTCCTTGCAAGCCACCTCGCAGGCCTTGCAGCCGATGCAGACGGAGGTGTCGGTGAAGAAGCCCACCCGGGGCTTGGCCTGCTCGCCGTAGGTGGAGGGCCAGGCGTGCGTCTCCAGCATGCGGCCCGCTCGGCCTCCGGCCTCACCGGAACGGGCCGCGCTGGAGTCATCCGGCTGCTTCATGCTTTGGCCCCCGCTCGCTGCCGGTAGCCCTCCACCAGCTCCAGGCGCTGGGCGCCGCGAGGGCGGCGGCCGGGGCGGATGTCGCAGGTGGCGACCTTGTACTCGTTGATGTGGACGTTGTTGTCCAGAACCAGCGGCAGCAGCTCGTTCGCCGAGTCGCCCGTGACAATCCCGACGCTCCCCCAGTGATACGGCGCACCCACGAGGTGCATCGTGCGGCCCTGGACCCGGAGCGGCTTGATCCGCTCGGTGACCAGCACCCGCGCCTCGACCGCGCCCCGGGCGGTGACGATCGTGGCCCACCCTGCGTTCTCCAGGCCGCGCTGCGCGGCGAGCTGTGGCGAGACCTCGCAGAAGAACTCGGGCTGCAGCTCGGCGAGGTAGGACACCGTGCGGGACATGCCGCCCGCGGTGTGGTGCTCGGTCAGGCGGTAGGTGGAGAGCACGAACGGGAACACCTCGCTGCCCTGCTCCCCATCGGAGGGGTTGTAGGGATTCTCCTGGCGCTGGAAGACCTCACGCGTGGGGTTTTGCTGCTGGGCGTAGAGCGCGTTGCGATACGGCGTCTCCTGGGGCTCGTAGTGGACCGGGAGGGGGCCGTCGACCAGCCCGGTGGGGACGTACAGCCAGCCGCGGCCGTCCGGATGCAGGATGAAGGGCTTGTCGCCGGCGATCGCCTCCATGCCCTCGGCGTTGCGCCCGGGCTCGTAGCTCGGCGCCTTGGTGGGCGGAAGTCCGGGGAGTCGCCGAGGGTGCTCCACTGCTCCTGCGCGCCGTCCCACCAGATGTAGCGCTTGCGCTCAGACCACGGCTGGCCCTGCGGATCGGCGGACGCGCGGTTATAGATGATCCGGCAGTCCTTGGGCCACGCCCACCCCCACTCCTGCGCGATCCAGTTCTGCTCGGTGTGGGGCTTTCGCCGGGCGGCCTGGTTGACGCCGTCCTTGTAGATCCCGCAGTGGATCCAGGACCCACATGCCGTGGAGCCGTCCGGCTCCAGATGGTCGTAGCTGGTCAGGAACGATCCGTCGGCGGCCTGGCCGGAGATCTCCTGCAGCACGTGCTCGGCGTCGGGTTCGTCGTGGGGCCCCTGCACCGGGTAGTCCCAGGCCAGGTCAAGGATGGCCCGATCCTTGGGATCGCTGGATCCGGCGAGCTTCTCACGGATCTTCTGGCCCAGGTGGTACGTCCAGTGCAGCTCCGAGCGGCAATCGCCCGGCGGCTCCACCGCCTTGTGGCGCCACTGCAGCAGGCGCTGGGTGTTGGTGAAGGTTCCCTCCTTCTCGGTGTGGGCGGCGGCCGGCAGGAAGAACACCTCGGTGTCGATGTCCTGGGCACGAACCTCCCCGGACTCGTGCTCGGGCGAGTCCTGCCAGAACGTTGCCGACTCGACGCACTGGAGATCGCGCACCACCAGCCAGTCGAGCTTGGCCAGGGCCAAGCGCATCAGCTTGGAATTGGCCGAGCCGACGGTCGGGTTCTGGCCCACGCAGAACATGCCCTTGACGCCGCCGTCGAGCATCTTCAGCATCATCGCGTAGTGGGAGTGGTCGCCGTTGATGCGCGGCAGGTAGCCGAAGCCGAAGTCGTTCTCCTCGGTGGCGGCGTCCCCCCACCAGGCCTTCAGCAGCGAGACCATGTATGGCCGCAGGTCGCCCCAGACGCCGGTGTCGGGACCGTTTAGCTCCACGAACTTGTCAAGCGTGGGGTGCGACTGCGGGTGGGGCATCGGGATGTAACCCGGCAGGATGTTGTAGAGCGTGGGGATGTCCGTGGAGCCCTGGATGTTGGCGTGGCCGCGCAGGGCCAGGATCCCGCCGCCGGGCCGGCCGATGTTGCCCAGCAGGAGCTGGATGATCGAACCGGCGCGGACGTTCTGCACGCCGACGGTGTGCTGGGTCCATCCGACGGCGTAGACCAGCGCCGAGGTGCGCTCGCGCCCGGAGTTCTCGCACAGTGCCCGGGCCACGGCGATCAGGTCATCCGGCGAGCAGCCGCAGATGTCGGCGACGACCTCGGGGGTGTAGCGGGCGAAGTGGCGGCGCAGGACCTGGAGCACGCTTCGCTCGTCCTGCATCGAGTCGTCGACGTCGGGCGGGTCTCCCCCGCGCAACTTCATCCCATGGGCTCCGTGGGCCTGCTCGCCAGAGACGTCGGCCTCCTGCTCTGACTTGCCGGCCGTGGCCTCGCCCGAGGAGCGGTTGTAGGCCCAGCTGTCGATGGAGTAGGCGCTCGTGCCCGGGTTCCAGCCCGAGAAGAAGCCGCTGGCCTCGTCGGCGTCCTTGAAGTCCCGCTTGAGGATCACGGGGCCGTTGGTGTAATGACGCACGTACTCCTCGAAGTACGCCTCGTGCTCGAAGATGTAGTTGACGATCCCGCCCAGAAAGGCGATGTCGGTGCCGGAGCGGATGGGCACGTGGCGATCGGCCATCGCGCTGGTGCGGGTGAAGCGCGGATCGACGTGGATGACCTTGGCCCCTCGCTCCTTGGCCTCCACCACCCACTGGAAGCCGACCGGGTGCTGCTCGGCCATGTTCGAGCCCATGATGAGGATGCAGTCGGAGTTCTGCAGGTCCTGCTGGAAGGTGGTGGCGCCGCCGCGCCCGAGCGAGGTTCCCAGACCGGGAACCGTGGAGCTGTGTCATATGCGGGCCTGGTTCTCGATCGACACCGCGCCGGCGGCGGTGAAGAACTTCTTGATCAGGTAGTTCTCCTCGCCGTCCAGGGTGGCGCCGCCCAGGAAGTGGATCCCCAGCGTCCGGTTGAGCGGCTCGCCGTCCTCGGTCTCCGCCTCCCAGGTCTCCTCGCGGGTGCGGATCACCCGCTCGGCGATCATCTCCGTGGCCTGGTCGAGGCCGAGCTCCTCCCACTCCGTGCCCCCGGGGCGGCGGTACTTCACCTTGGTCTCACGCGTCGGCGAGTTGACGAGCCGCTCCGAGGCCGCGCCCTTGGGGCACAGCCGGCCCCGGGAGATCGGCGAGTCGGGATCGCCCTCGATCTGGACGACCTTCTCGTCCTTGACGTAGACCTTCTGGCCGCACCCGACCGCGCAATACGGGCACACGGACTGCACTACCCGGTCCGCTGTCCTGGTCCGGGGCGTGAGCTGCTCGGAGTGCAGCGACTGCGCGGCGCGCCCCAGCCCGAGCGGGTCGGAGCTGAGCTGCCGCAGGAAGGGAGGTACCAGTCGGCGTGCGTTGCGCATCTGAGCCCACCTTCTATACCCCCGCGGTGTGGAGGTCAAGCCGTAGCCGCCGGTGCGTTACGCCGAGGCAGAGGGGGTAACCGCCGACTCATGGCCACAGACGCCGGGACCGAGCGTGTGCTCGCATCCGTGACAGCCAGGCTGAACGATCAGCATCTCGACGAGTGGGATCCCAAGCGCGTGCAGGAGATCGTCACCGAGGCGCTCGGCGGTGAGCGGGACCTGAAGGTCGACGACGGTGGCGGGCTGCACGACGAGTCCGGCACCCGCATCGGGGCGATCCGCCGCACGCCCAGCGGCGAGTGGATCACCGAGCGCCAGAACGAGACCGCCGAGCGCTCCGAAGCCGAGATTCCGGCTTCGGGTCCTCAGAGCAAGTTCCGCCAGGTGCTGGCGAAGCTGAAGCTGACCGGCTGAGGGCGCCGGGGCGGCAAGCTCCAGGGCCGCGGCTCAGTCGGCGCCGGTGGGGCGGGTGCATTAACGCGTCAATCGCCCACCCGTCAGGATCCGTTGTCGCGTTGATCCGCGTGGAGCAGAAGAACTCGACAACGAGTTCGGAAGAGCGGACGATTGTCGTGTTCTGCAGGGGGGTGCCGTCGGGCAGGGCCAGATGGCTACAGCACCGGGGGTCGCTCAGTCCTCGGTCTCGCTGTCTCCATCGGACTTGGACTTACGGTCCCCCTCGGAGTCCTCTTCGCCCTTCGTCTCCCCCTCGGAGTCCTCTTCGCCCTTGCGCTCCTCGTGGGAATCTTCCCCCCGCTCGTCCTCGTCCTCGTCGGACTCCGTCTCGGCGGCGGTGAGCGGGTTGGCGCCCGGCACCCCCTCGGAGGAGCGCTTCTGCTGCCAGTCCTCGCGCGTCTCGTGCACGTGCTGGTCGACCTTGTCGCCAGTGCGCTCCATGTCGTCGGCTTGCCGCTCGTACTCGTCGGCGAGCGCGCCGGGATCTGTCTCCTCCATGGTGACGGCATACCCGCGGGCTTCGAGATCGACACCTGCGGTTGCGAGCGCACCGGCGCGGGTAGATCAGCCGGCCATGAGCCTCGCGATCCTCGACATCGACGGAACCCTCGTCGACACCAACTACCAGCACGCCATCGCCTGGTATCGCGCCTTTCACCACCACGGGATCGTGCTGCCGATCTGGCGGATCCACCGCCATATCGGGATGGGCGGCGACCAGGTGGTGGAGGCCCTGACCGACGAGCAGACCGAAAAGGACAAGGGCGAGGACATCCGCGACACCGAGAAGGAGCGCTACTTTGAGCTGATCGACGAGGTCTCGGTCATGGATGGGGCCCGCGACCTGATGAAGGCGCTCAAGGAGCGGGGGCACACGCTCGTGCTGGCCAGCTCGGCCAAGGAGGACGAGGTCGAGCGCTACCTCGACCTGCTCGATGCCCGGGAGCTTGCCGACGGCTGGACGACATCGGCCGACGTCGAGGAGACCAAGCCGCAGCCGGATCTCGTCAGTGCGGCACTGAAGCGCGTCGGAGCCGACGCCGAGGATGCCGTGATGATCGGCGACACCCCTTGGGACATCCACGCCGCCCGCAAAGCGGACGTCGGCACAATCGCCGTACTCACCGGCGGGTTCGCGATCGAGGAGCTCAGCGAGTCCGGCGCGATCGCCGTGTACGAGTCGATCGTCGACCTCTGCCAGGGCCTCGGCGACACTCCCCTGGCCTGAGGCGTATCGCCAGCGCTCCGGCGTCCGCCCGCGGCCCGCTACGGGTTCGGAGTGCGGGCGGGGCCTCCCTCGCCGCCGGTACCCGCGCCACCGGCGCCGACACCCGCATCGCCGCCGCGCTCGCGACTGCCCTCGCGCTCCAGGTTCGCCACCTCCTGGGCCTTGGCGTCCGCCTCCCGCTGGGCCCGCGCCAGATCCTCCTTGGCCTGCGCCTTCTGCTCGTCCTTCACCCCCGACTCACGCAGCTTGGAGTCGTCCACGAGATCTCCGGCGGCCTGCTTGATCCGGCCCGTGATGCGGTCGATGTTTCCGGCCATGGCTGCTCCTTGAAGATTGGCTGACAGGGCCACTCACCTTAGAAGGTCCACCGCGCCCGCTCAGCGCAGTGCCAGCAGACAGACCCCTCCCAGCACCACCGTTCCCGCGGTCCACCACGCGATGTAGTCGCCGATCTCACCCGCGTGCAGATGCCGCAGGGTCCGCATCCCGCTCCGGGCGGGCTGGCGGAGGCCGGTGGGCAGCCCCTCCCAGAGCAGACGCCCGAAAGGCCGAGCGCCGCCAACCCGAGCGCACCGGCCACGCTGATGGCGGCAAAGGCGACATCGATGCCCTCGACGTGCGACGACGCCGCCGCGGGCCAGTGGACGCGGCCGCCGCCGATCACCCAGGCCTGGTAGGCGCCGTGGTCGGTGAAGCGGACCGCGGCGTGCTCGACGGCCGGAATCAGACCGGGCACGAGGCCCGCCCCGCCGGCGGCGAGGAGCAGCACGGCCGGAACCGCCAGCATCACCGCGGGGGTGTGATCTCGGGAGTCGCGGGTTTCGTCGACGCGCTCCTGCGCGGCGCGCGACTGGCTGGGATCCGGGCCCTCCCGGGGCCCCAGCCGAGGAACACCCGGCCGGTCACGCGCAGCACCGCCCCGGCGGTCAGCGCCGAGGACAGGATGAACACGGGCACGAGCCAGCCGTATCCGGCGTCGCTCGCCGCCCGCTCCAGCATCGACTTGCCGAAGTACAGCGTCAGCGCCGCCGCCGCCGCCAGCAGCAGGGCGCCGACGGCGAACAGCACGCCGGCCAGCGGCACCTCGCGGCCCAAGCCTGGGCCCGAAGCCCGAGACGATGATCGGGGGCGGCTCCGGCGGCAGGTCATAGATCCGGGCGTGGTCAACCCGGTAGTGACGCCCGCGGTGGCTCTGCACCCCGCCCTGCCACAGGGTGCGGATCACCTCGATGGACTCCTCCAGCATCTCCAGCCGCTCGCCGGCTCCCAGCGGTCGCCGAGCATGTGCTCGTTGAGCGCCTCGCCCCTGCCCAGGCCGAAGCGGCCCTCCAGCATCACCGCGGAGGTCGCCGCCGCCTGCGCGATCACGGCGGGATGAATCCGGATGAAGTAGCCGATCTTCATCGTCGCTCCTTGGCCGGCATGGGTGCGATGCCTTGCTGCCCCACCTTTCCCGGTTGTAATCAGCCCCATCGGGTAAGCCCGAGGAAGTCACCCTTTTGGAGGAGAACGATGGACGATCTGCAGACGCGCCGGAAAGCCGCAGCGGACGGCGCTGAGAGCAAGAGCCCGCGCCCGCGCCAGCACCAGGCCGAGCGTCACGCCGAGCAGGCGCGTGAGAAGGCGCAGGACAAGCGTGAAGACCAGTCGGGCGCCTCCGGCTGGGTCGCCGAGCGCGCGGGCGAGTGGAACCTCGACGGTCCTGATCCGACCTTCATGCATCGCCAGAAGTACCTCTGGAACTGGCTGATGGACGTGTGGTTCCGGTTGGACATCGAGGGGTGGGAGAACATCCCGCCGGCGCCGGCGCTGCTGATCGGGATCCACTCCGGAGCGCCGTTCGTGTGGGACGCCTGGACCGTCGGAGCGGCGTGGTGGCGTCACTTCGGCGACGATCGCCCCATACACGGCACCGCCCACGACGCGCTGATGGCGGCCCCCGGGGTGGGCGCCTACTTCCGGCGGATGGGGGTGGTCCCGGCCCATGCGGACAGCATCATGAGCGCGCTGGCGGCGGGCCACGACGTGGCGCTGTGGCCCGGCGGCGAGCGGGACTCGCTGCGCACGTGGTCCCACCGGGACGAGGCATACCTGGCCGGGCGGATGGGCTTCGTCAAGCTCGCGATCCGCTGCGGGGTCCCGATCGTGCCCATCTCCACCGTCGGCGGCCCGGACTCGATGCCGGTGCTGACCTCCGGGCGCCGGCTGGCGAAGTGGCTGGCGCTCGACCGCGTGGCGCAGCTGAAGCTGTTCCCGATCGCGCTCCAGTTCCCCTGGGGCCTATCCCCCGCGTTCTTGCCCGAGCTGCCGCTGCCGACGAAGATCCGCACCGCCTTCGGCGAGCCGATCGAGCTGCTCTCCGATCCCGACAAGGCCGATGACGACGAGTACGTCAAGGCCAAGTTCAACGAGGTCCAGGACGCGATCCAGGACGGCATGGACCGGCTGGCCCGCCGCCGGCGGTTCCCGCTGTTCGGCTGAGCCTCGGCACAGGGCTTGATCGGAGCTGGAGCTCTCAGCCCCCGGCCCGCTGCACGGCGCGCTGGAGCTGGCTCTTGTTCGTCTTGGAGCGCCCCTCGACGCCGAGCTTGCGCGTCGTTGTAGAGCTGCTCCCGGGTGCGGCCCTTCTCCCGGTCGGTGCCCGAAAGCTGGCCGCCCCGGCGCGAGGAGGACATGTCCTCGGTGGAGGTGCGAGAGCTCGTGCGGGATTCGCCCGAGCGGGCCTTCTCCTTGTTCACGGTCCGGGCGGCGATCTCCTCGGCCCGGTCCTCGCTGGCGCCCTGCTCCAGCTCGCTGTCCTTGATGTGCTCGTACTGCCGGGCACGCTTGGTGCCCTTCTTCACGCCGCGCGGGGGCATCTGTCAGTTCCTGATGATCGTCGGGGTTCCCAGCGGGATGTGGGCCAGGAGCCACCGCCCGGCGGGAAGGCTCAGGCGCAGGCAGCCGTGGCTGACCGGCTCACCGATGCTGGCGCTCTCGGGCGTGGAGTGGATCGCGATGCGGTTGCCTCCGTTCCAGCCCTGGATCGCGTGCGGCGCGAGCGCCGAGAGCGCGAGGATGCAGCAGCCGTAGGGCCCGCCGGCGTCGCCGGTGTTCAGGCGATCGGTGACCGAGAAGCGGCCGGTGGGCGTGGGGGCGCTGGGACGCCCGATCGCCACCGTGTAGCGCTCCACGGGGCGGCCGCCGAGGAGCACGGTCAGCCGGCGTGCGGCCAGCGACACCTGGAGCTTCCAGTTCACTCGGGCCAGCGAGGCCGCCGGGCGCGGGATCCAGCCGATCCGCCCGTTGCCCGCCACCGGGCTGATCACCCCGAGCCAGCCGGGAGCGAAGGCCACCACCCACATCGCCGCCGGCGAGCCGAACCCGGTGCGGCTCTGGACGCGGCCGAAGGGCCTCCCGGCCGGCGCCCGCCGCATCGTCGTTGACGAGCGCAGGATCGCCACCACCGTCCCGGGACCCGGGGGGAGCGCCGCCCCTCGAGCGGCGCTGCTGGCCGGCGCCGCAGCCAGCGGGCGATAGCCGCCGGGGCTGAGCGCCTGGGCGGTCACGGTCTGCGAGGTGATCACAACCCCCACCAGGATCGGCAACAGGGGGAGCACGGCCGGCACCAGGGCAAGCAGGCGTCCTCGCCGGCGCGTGGGGAGCGGCTGACTCTCCGGCTTGGGGTCCCACTGCAATTCCGGTATGTCCGACATCCTCCGGTATCTTCGCAGCCGCTGCAGCCCGCCCCGCCACCACCGGGCCGCCCAGCCCTACGCCCCGCGCGGCGGCCGCTGGGCGATCGCCACGATCGAGTGGCCGAACGGCAGGCTCCGGCGCGCCAGCAGGCGGCGCTCGCTGCCCATCACCGCGGCCAGGGCACGGTTCACGCCGGCGGGAACGTCGTGGGAGAGGTTCGTCTGGTCCTGCGGGTCGACGAAGCGCTCACGCAGCTTCTTGATCAGCACCGCGGGCAGGATCGCCGGGAACAGGAACGTGTTGAAGTAGGTCACCTGGATCGGCTCCAGGCCGGCGGCGATCAGCTTGCGCCGCAGCGCTCGGACCGTGTAGCGCCGCTGGTGGTGCGCGACGCGGTCGTTGTTGGCGTACAGGAACCCGTAGGCGGGCACGGAGATGAAGACCCGTCCGCCCGGCGCCAGCACGCGGTGCACCTCGCGTAGCACACGCTCGTCGTCGGTCACGTGCTCGATCGTGTCGAACAGCGTGACCAGGTCGACTGAGGCCTCATCGGCCGGAAGCTCGTAGGCCGAGCCGACGTAGACCCGCTCAAAGCCGCGCTGGCGGCAGAGCTCTACGAGCTCCGGCTGCACGTCGACCCCGGAGACCTCGCCGTAGCGTCCGAGCGGGCCGAGCATGCCGCCGGCGCCGCAGCCGACGTCGAGGACCTTGGCATCGGTGCGTCCGGCCAGCTCCCGGTCAAGCAGGTGGAAGAAGATCCGTCGGCGGCCCACGAACCAGAAGTGGGTTCGCTCCAGCTCGACGAACTGTCGGTTGGCGGTCTCCTCCATCCTCGGCGGCCACGCCCTCACGCGGGGCGCGCCAGCACCACCATCTCGTCCATGAAGTTCAGGTACACACGGGCGGAATGCACCCGGCCAAGCGGCGCCAGCGCCGCGCTCAGCCCGGGGTGCAGGCGCCCGGCGCGCTCGGCGATGAAGCTCAGCGAGACGTACTTGCCACCGTAGCGGTGGGTGAGCTTCTGCATCCGCCAGCCGGCCTGGCCCAGCAGGGTCCGCAGCGACCCGGGGGTGAAGTGCAGGATGTGCTCGGCGTGCTTGTAGTGATGCCAGCGCGGCCCCAGCCGCCGGGCGAAGCGGCTGTCGATGTCCTGAGTCTCGATCACCAGCAGCCCTCCGGGTTTGAGCAGCCACCGCGCCCGCTCCAACAGCGCCCGCGGGTCGACCACGTGCTCCACCACGTCCCACATCGTGATCAGGTCGAAGCTGTCCTCTGTAAACGGCGCGCTGTCCAGCGTGCCGAGGTGGACGGTGTCAAAGCCGAAGTGATCGATCGCATGGCGGGCGATTGTCTCGGAGACCTCCACGCCGTGGACCTGGAAGCCGCGTTCGCGCAGCACCGCCATACAGAACCCCGCGGCACAGCCGACGTCCAGCGCCGCGCCAGAGGTGGGCCCGTCCTGCAGAGCGAAGCCGAGCCGGCGGCGAAAGGTCTTGAGGTAGAGCTCCTCGTCGTTGCGGTAATCCTGGTAACCGAGCGTCTTGGGCGAAGTCGAGCGCCAGTATGAGTCCTCCGCATAGAGGGCCACCAGGTCCTGCGAGCCCCGGCGGGGAGTGACCCACCCGAGGCCGCACTCGCCGCATCGCCGCACGCTGTAGGGCGGCTCCTGGAAGGCGGTGGTGAAGCGCTCCGAACCGCACAGCGGGCAACGGGGAACGGGTTGCAGCTCCGGCTCGGTGGCGGCGATCGCCATCAGCCGAAGTACTTGCTCTCGGTAGCCACCGCTTCGTGGCCGGCGTCACGCTCCTCCACCAGCGCCCACGCCATCCTGCGCCCCATCTCGATCGACTGGTCCATGTTGTTGTAGCGGAACAGGCCCTGGCGGCCCCCGGTCTTGACGTTCTCGATCGTGTGCACGAACTCCAGGATGGGCGCCAGGTGCTCCTTGTACTCCAGGTCATAGACCGGGTAGGCGTAGGGAATCTTCTTGACGAAGCCCTCCAGCACCTCCTCGGGCTGGATGAAGCCGATCTGCTGAAGGTCCGAGGTGGCGATCGCGATCAGCTCCCGCTCGCCCGCGCGCCAGTGCTCGTCGCCGACGCGGCAGGTGATCTCGGCACACACCATGGTCTTCTCCGCCGGCGCCGCCTGAGGGCTGAAGTTCTTGAACTCGGAGATCCGGTGGACCGTCAGGTGGCGCTCGGGCAGGTACAGCCAGCTGTCCGGGGAGACATGCGGCTTGGCGAGCTTCAGGTATACGAACACGATCGACACGTACCGCAGGCCGGCGATCGCCTTGCGAACGTGCGCGGGGGCAGGCGGGCGGACCGTCCGGGCCAGCGTCGTGATCGGGATCGTGGAGATGAAATGGTCGGCCTCGAGGACCCCCGGCGCCCGGCCGCCATACTCCACGGCGCTCACGCGGTGGCCGTCGAGGTGCACGCGCGTCACTGGAGCCCCGGTGAGCACCACGGCGCCGCGGGCCTCCAGCTCGCGCACGTAGCCTCGCGCGATTTCTCCGATGCCGCCTGTCGTGGGGTAGATGAAGCTGCTCACGAGGGTGCGCGGCGTATCGGTGGTGGAGCGCCGGAGCGTCTGCTTGACGGTGTCGGCGAGGCTAAGCAGCGAGATCCGCTGGCTGGCCCAGTCCCCGGAGATCTTCTCGGGGGCCATCTTCCAGGACTTGCCCGTGTAGAGCCCGAAGAACAGCTCGTAGAGGGTGCGCCCGAAGCGCTTGACCACCCACCCTTCGAAGTTCTCGTCGCTGTGATGGCTGAGCCCGACGCGCTCGGTGAAGCGAACCCAGAAGTAGTCCAGGAACGAGCGCACGAGCACGCGTCGCGGCAGGTTGCGCAGCACGTTGCCGGCTTTGAGGGGGTAGTCGAAGAACCGGTTGAAGAGGACGATCCGGGAGAGTCGCTGCGCTTGGTGGTGGTTGCCGCCCAGGATCTCCTTGACGTGCTCGATCAGCTGGGGATCGGTGGTGTGGAACCTGTGGGGACCGAAGTCGTAGGACCACTGCTCCTCGGCGGTGTTCTCGGTGAACGAGGTCGCCATTCCGCCGGGATGCTCCTCGCGCTCCAGCACTGTGACCTCAACCCCAGAGCGGGCGAGCTCATAGGCGCAGGCGAGGCCAGCGAGCCCAGCCCCGAGGATCACGACTCGCTCGGTCATCCGGCCGACGATGGTACTTGCCGGCGCTGTCCGAGCCGTCGGGCCAGCCCTATCGCGGGCTGCTCCAGCCACCGCCAGCTCAGGAGCGCCAGCGGCACGGTCAACGCGCTCAGCACGGCGAGGTGCAGCACGAACGCCACCACCGTGTCCCGCGGGAGCGGCGAGAGACCCTCGCGCAACAGCAGGGCGGCGATCACGGGGTGCAGGAGGTAGATTCCGTAGGAGGTCAGCCCAAGCTCCCGCAACCAGCCGGCGCCGGCGGCCCACGGCCGGGCGCGGATCGCCGCGGCGACGAGGAGCCCGTAGCCGACCGCGAACAGGGGGCGGCTGGCGTCGACCAACAGCTGGTAGGGCGTGACCCCGAAGCGCAGGGGCGCGGCCGCGGCGAGCAGAGCGCCGGCCAGCAGGAGGATTGCCGCCACCAGCATCGCCCCGCGCCGCGCCGGAAGCTCGACGAGCCAGCGCCGCAGCGGGCCCGCCCGCAGGTACGGCGCCACGGCAAGCAGAATCCCGGGGCAGAACATCTGCCACATCGCCGGCAACGATCCCCGCATCCACAGGCCGAGCTGCCCATCCCCCTGGAGGTCGGCGAGCACCGTGAAGGCGATGCTGACCGCCCAGGAGAGAATCACCAACCGTGCCAGCCGCTCGGGCGAGAGTGGCCTAGAGAGGCGGCGCATGGCTGTGGCCAGAACGGGCACGGAGATGTAGAAGAGCACTTCCAGGGTCAGGGTCCAGGCGGCCGGGAACAGCGCTTCCTGGCGCCCCGGCACGAGATCTTTGACCAGCAGGAGGTGCACGCCGAGCTGCCACGGGCGGGTGCCCACGAGCCCGCCGTCGACGGCGACCAGCGCCGCCAGAGCCAGCCAGTAGAGCGGGAAGATCCGCGCGGCGCGCCTGAGCGCGTAGGGGAACAGGGCCGGGGGTGGCGCGCCCTCCAGCAACCGCTCGACGAACGGCCGGGTGATCACGTAGCCGCTGATGGCAAAGAACAGCCACACGCCGGTGGCCAGGTTGATCAGCGGCACGTCGTACCAGTACACCGCCTTGATCGGAGCATTGCGCCCGCCCAGCGCGTAGGCGTGAATGGCGAGCACACTCAGAGCCGCGAGCGCCCTGAGCACGTCGACGTTGCCAACCCGGGAGCGGCCACTCATCGAGCTGAAAGAGGCGGCGAGGACCCGGGCAGCGGGGCGCTGCGAGCGCTCGGCAACCGCCGGGCGAGCGCCACCAACCCGCCCGCGGACAGCATCATCAGGAACGGGTCGGCGGGGCGGCGGTAGCGCGTGTCACCGATCAGCGGGATCGCGGTGAGCAGGAACAACAGCGGCGCCGCCCACAGTGCCGCCGGCGCTCCCCGCCACGCACGCGCGGTCAGGCCGATCAGCACCCGCGCGAGCAGGACCCAGGACGCGTAGACGCTCGCCACCGTCAGCCATATCGGATAGGCCACGTACCGCGCCGCAAAGCGCTCGAAGCGAGGGCCGGTGAGATCGAACATGCGCAGCGCATTCCACCACGATGTCCTGGCCACCGATCCGGGGTGCGCGGCGACGTAGTCCAGGGCGGCGCTGTCCAGCTGATCAGAGATCTGAGCCTCGTTTAGCCCTGGGTGCCGGTGCACGATGCTCAGCATGTCGGCCACCGGGGGCACCCACATGGCAGGGAAGTCCTGTCGCGCTTGGGCGACGGCGGTGTAGGTGCCGGCCCGGCCAGCCCGTAGCCGCTTTCGGTGGTGACGGGTACGAGCTCCCCGAAGATGTGCGCGTTGCGCACCGTCCAGGGGACGAGCGTCACCACCGTCGCCGCCAGCGCCACCGCCGGCAGTGCCAGCGAGCGCCAGCGCCGCCGCTGGCGTCACCGGCTGACCCGCTTGCGCCGGCGAGCGCGCGCGCAGCGCGCACAGTACGGCGGCCAGCACCAGCGGGATGCACAGGGACTCGGACATCAGCGAGCTCCCCACCAGCACCAGAGGGGGCGAGATCGCCCCCAGCAGGCCGGACACCAGCCCGGTGCGGGGGTCCCACACGCCGGCGGCGATCACCGCCATCAGCAGCACCGCCAGCGACCCCAGGAGAGCCTCCATCACCCGCCCCGCCCGCCAGCGATCGGCCGCGGATGCGGTCCCCGAGAGCTTGTAGGTGACGCCCAGCCAGGCGGGCGGCATCGATGCCCATCTTCACCGCGTGATCCATGTTGCCGAGCTCATAGCGCCAGGCTCCGAACCGCCCTCGGGAGAGAGTCTTGCGCTCCATCAACCAGGGCTGGATCGCGGCCAGAGCGCCGTCGCGCCCCAGCGTCGGCACCGGGTAGGCGAGCTCGATGTGCTCCACGTGGACGCTGGCCACCGGCGCCGAGGCGGGCAACAGCCCAACCCGGCGTAGAGCATCGATCACCCGCTCCTCGAGTCCGTCCCGCTGCTGGGGCCGGTGCTCGGAGAAGGAGGTCTCGGTGAGCCGAAGCGGGCGGTGTCAGCCTCGGGGACGTTGGCGGCCGCATACTTGGCGAAGTTCGTGACCCGGTAGAACGGGGTCGACGATTCCGGGAAGTACATCCAAGAGCGCTTGTCGGCGAGCGGCCCCTCGTAGCCGACGCCGACCATCAGCACGCCGTTGTGGTGCAGCTCGGCGGCCGCCGAGCGCAGCGCCGGCGGCGCCTGGGGCACCGCCGCCACCAGCTGCGTGAGCGGGATCGTGGAGACCAGCGCGTCGTAGGGGGAGCTGCTCGCCGGAGCGCAGCCTCACCGCCCGCAGATCGGCATCGACCTCGACGACCCGGCTGCCGAACCGGATACCCGGCGCCAGGCGCGCGGCTAGGCGACGGTAGATCTCGCCGGTTCCGCCGCGGGCGGGGAACACGAACCGGTTGTTCGGTCCCCAGGCGACGTCGTCGCGCCCCTCCCTCACGTTGCGCAGCGCGCGCTCATAGTCCACCACCGGCACGCGGTCGGCGATCCAGTCCGAGGACATCTCCTCGGGCGGGGTGGCCCATACCTTGAGGTTGTAGGGGTACATGAAGTGCCGGGCGATCCCGCGCCGAACACCGCGCGGATCCAGCTGGCGAAATCCATGCCCGCCTCTCCCCCAGGTGCGCCCGCCAGCCCCTCCAGGCACTCCTCCTGCACCGGCGCCGGCAGATGGCGCAGGTTGTGCTGAAACGGATACGGCACCCAGCTGGCGCCGAAGCGGACGTAGGAGGATCGATCGTGGTGGAGCACGTCCGCCCCCATCACCTCCTCCAGCAGCAGGTCGAACTCGCCGAAGTGACTGAACACGACGTGGCCGCCAAGGTCCCAGGTGAAGCCGGCGGCGTCGCGCACCGAGCTCGCCAGGCCGCCGGCGTGGTCGGCTGCCTCCAGCAGCAGCCAGTTGCGATGCCCCAACCGCTCCAGCTCGCGCGCACAGGCCAGGCCGCAGGGACCGGCGCCGATGATGATGATCCGGTCTGCGAGGCTCAGAGGTCGTCCTAACGGCGGGTCTCCCAGGCACCCGGCGTAAGTCAGGCCCCTAAAGGTAGCGTCTCCCCGGGTCGATGATCGCTCAGCCCATCCAGGCCGCGGGACCAGCTCCGCCCGTGTGCGCCGCTTGCGGCGGCCACCAGCTGTCGCAGCGCTTCCGGGTGGCGAGCGACCCCGGAGAAGCGGGGCTGATTCCCACCACCGACCGGTTCGGTGCCGCGCTGGATGACATCGTCCGCTGCCGCGGCTGCGGGCACCTGCGGCTCGCCGGCCCTGCCGCCGTCGAGCTGCTCAGCGACGGCTACGAGCGGGCACGCTGCACCGACTACCTGAACGAGGAGGTGGGGCAGCGCGCTAGCGCGCGGCGGACGCTGGCCATGATCACGCGCCACACGGCTCCCGGAGCCCTGCTGGACATCGGCTGCTGGCTCGGGTTCCTGCTCGACGAGGCGCGCCGCGCCGGCTGGCGCGGAGTCGGCATGGAGCCGAGCCGCTTCGCCTCGGGCTACGCGCGCGAGCAGTTGGGACTCGACGTTCGCACCGGGGGGCTCTTCGATGTCGAGCTGCCCCCCGCAGCCTTCGACGCCGTCGTGCTGGCCGACGTCCTCGAGCACCTGCCCGATCCCGGCGCCGCCCTGGAGCGGATCAGGACCCTGACCCGGCCCGGAGGCCTCCTCTTCCTGGCGCTGCCGGATGCCGGCAGCCTCGTGGCGCGGGCCCTCGGTCGCCGGTGGTGGTCGGTGATCCCCACGCACGTGCAGTACTTCACGCGACACTCGCTGGCGGTCCTGCTGACCCGCAGCGGGTGGGAGACGTTGGCGCTCACCACCTCGCCCAAGGCTTTCACCCTGGGCTACTACGTGGGCCGGATCGGCGGCTACTCCCGTCCGCTGGCTGGCTGGCTCTCCGCGGCGTCGCGCAGAGCCGGGGTGGCCGAGCGGTTGGTGGCCCCTGACTTCGGCGACCGCATGGCGGTGGTGGCTCGGGCCTCGGGCTGCACGGAGCACTTCAGGTGGTGGTCAACTCACGCAACCGCGGCCATGGCCCCAGCCTGCTCACCGCCTACCACCGCGCGCTCGAACAGCAGCCGGACTACGTGCTGGCGGTCGATGGGGACGGGCAGTTCGCCGGTGCCGACCTGCGCCGGTTGCTGGTGCTGCTGATCGACCAAGCCCACGCTGTCAGCGGGGTGCGTCGCTTTCGCCAGGACCCCTGGTTCCGGATGGCGATGACCCGCCTGCTGCGGGTCTACGTCCGCGCCAGCTTCGATGTCGGCGCGCGCGATCCCAACTGCCCGCTGCGCGGCTACGAAGCCAGCCTGCTGAGCGAGCTGATGGCGCGGCTGCCGGGCGGCTGCCTGATCCCAAACCTGTACCTGACGATCCTGGCTGCCCAGCGCGGGCTGGCCCTGCTGGAGGTCGACGTCAGCCATCGCGTGCGCCGCGGCGGCTCGGCCGTGGGCTCGACCTGGGGGCGCGGGAGCCGCTCGCCAGTCCCGTGGCGGCTGGTGCGCTTCTCGCTGGCGGCTCTGCGAGAGTCCCGAGCCTTCCGGGCGGGGCTGGGGCGGCCTCGTCGAGGCGCCTGAGCAGCAGCTGACAGTACTGCGTGCCCGCCCCCCACACCTGCTCCAGCCGCAGGGAGGCCTCCGCGGCGACTTCGCCCAGCTCGTGGAGGTCCACGGCGCAACCCAGCCAGGCCGGGTGGCGCTGGCCCCGGGGCGCCCAGCCGACCACCGCCTTCAGGCGCCACCACAGCGGATCTCGCGGACGGTGGATCGCGGGATCGTTGGAGACCTGCAGCGCCGCCCAGCCGCCGGGCGCCAGCACGCGCCCCAGCTCGCGGACGTAGGCCAGGGTGATGGCCGGATCGGGCACGTGCTGCAGGACGACGATCGAGACGCAGGCATCGACGCTGGCATCCGGCACCGGGTGAAGCGTCGACCCGTCGCCAAGCGTCCAGCTGACGTTGTCCAGCTCGGGGTTGAGCCGCTGCGCCCGAGTCAGCATCTCGTCGGAGACGTCGAAGGCAACCACCTCTCGCGCGCGCGCCGCCAGCACCCTGGTGATCCGCCCGAGGCCACAGCCGATCTCGACTACGCGGTCACCGCCGCCGATCGCGACACCGAGCCCCTCCAGCATGTAATCCAGCAACGCCTCGGCCTGCCAGAAGCTGTCGACATCGGTGGCCTTGTAGCGCTGACGGGTGTCGACGAAGTAGAACGCATCCTCCCTGGCCCGGGCGTTCCAGAAGCGGCGCATCTCGGCTTCGGTCGCGCCCGAGCTCGGCCGATGACTCGTCGCCTCACTCACGGCCCCGATGCTAGCCGTGCAGCCGCGAGGGCCGCCGCAGCCCCTCCCGGTGCGCGGAGAGCCACATCAGCAGCTCACGCCGGGGCCCGCGCCAGCGCGAACTGATCAGCGCCAGCGGGGAGATCCAGGCCAGGCGGCTGGCGGCGCCGAGCACGTTCAGGGCGGCCGTGACCCAGGTTCGCAGCGGCCCCCGGTGGCGCAGGATCGCGGCGTAGGTGGCGTGCATGAAGCGGGCAGCGGGCTGGTCTCCGAAGACCTGGCGGGTGGAGGCGCCGCCGGCGTGACCCACCCGGGCGCGCGGCTCGTAGCCGATGCTCCAGCCGTGCTCGCGCAGCCGCCAGCACAGGTCGAGGTCCTCGGCGTACATCCACTGCCGCTCGTCGAAGCCCCTCACCTGCTCGAAGGCAGTGCGCCGGATCAGCAGGAAGGCCCCGTAGGCCCAAGCCACCGGGCGCGGACGGTGGGGGTCATACATCCCGCTCAGCAGCATCCGATCGGCCAGCCTGCCGCTCAGCCGGTGCAGGCCCAGGTTGAGCGCCAGCGTGAACGGGATCGTCGGCAGCGAATGCACCGAGTGCTGCGGCGTGCCGTCAGGCAGCGCCAGCAGCGGCGCCACGCAGCCGACCTCGGGCGCGGCTCCGCTTGACAGCAGGCGCTCCAGCGCGCCCGGCTCGAGCTCGGTGTCGGCGTTGGCGCAGGCCACCCAGGCCCCGCGGCTGCGGGCGGCGACCAGGTTGACCGCGCGCCCGAAGCCGAGGTTCTCCCCGGGCTCCACCACCGTGGCCCAGGGCGCCAGCCTCCGAGCAGCCGCCGCCGAGCCATCGTCAGAGCCGTTGTCGACCACCCACACCTCCGCCCGCCCGCTGCGGACCTCGGGCTCAAGCGCTCGCAGGCAGCGCAGCAGCAGGTCCCTGGTGTTCCAGGAGACGACGGCGACCGTGACCGCCGGAGGAGCGCCCGCGTCCACGGCCACCTCAAGCCGTGGCGGCGACGCAGACCACCACCGCGCCCACCCCCGCCCGGTCGTAGATCGCCTCGGTGGCCCGCAGCAGCATCCAGCCGATTCGATCGGGGTAGCGCCGGCGTTCCTCACCGTCGTCCTGGAGCTGGCTAAAGCGCTCCAGCAGCCACCTGTAGCGCCCATGGCGGACGAGGTCGTTGAGGGCGTCCGGGAGGGCTTGGGGAGGGCCCACATAGGCGGGTGAGTGAACCGCCACCGGGGACAGTCCTGCCGCGCGGAAGCAGCGCTGGAGCGTCGTCGGCGTGAAGTGGACGAGGTGCTCACGGGGGCGCAGCCCGGGCCACGACGCCCCCAGCCTCCGTCGCTGCACGCTGCGCCAGTTGGGCACCTCGATCGTCACGTAGCCCCCGGGCCGCGCCCACCGGCTCAGCGTGCGCAAGAAGGCGCGGCTGTCGGGGAGGTGCTCGAGCACGTGAAAGGCGCTGACCACGTCGAAGCTCCGCTGCGGCAGGTCGGCCTGCTCGAGCTTGGCCACGCGCACCGGCAGCCCCCGCCCGGTGGCCATCTCTGCGGCGGTCCGCTCCGGCTCGACCCCCTGCGCGCGCCAGCCCCGCTCGCGTGCTGCCAGCAGCACCTCGCCGGTGCCGCACCCCACGTCCAGGAGCGATCCCCGGCTGATGCCGGTCGCCTGCTCGATCATCGCCAGACGGTGGTGGGCGACGCGCAGCAGGTAGCGCTGAAAGCTCGGATGGCGAACGTCGAGGCCGAACGGACCCGCTTGCCCGAACATGTAGCCGTCGACGTAGATCTCGGCCGGATCGCCGTAGTCGAGCGCGGAAACCGTGTCGCAGCTGGTGCAGCGGCGCAGCGGAGCCGTCCCCAGCGTGAATTGGCGCCAACGCTCGGCCCCGCACGCGGGGCAGCTGGGTAGCTGAAGGACCTTCATCGGGCGCGAGTGTAGGCCCGCTCGATCGCCAGGCGCAGCACCGCAACCCACCCCTCTGCGGTTCGCGTCCAGGTGAACTCGCGCGCCCGCTGAGCGCCCCGGTGCGCCAGCTGCCGGGCCAGCTCAGGATCTAGCAGCACCGCGCGCAGCCCGCCCGTCACCCCCTCGACCGTCGGGGATACGACCACGCCGCCGTCCCCCACCACCTCGGGAAGGGCGCCGCGATCAGAGACGATCGTCGGGGTGCCGCAGGCCATCGCCTCCAGGGCGCTGAGGCCGAAGCCCTCGTGCAGGCTCGGCAGGCAGAAGGCATCTGCTCCGGCCATCAGCGCCGCCACCATCTCGTCGCTGGGCTGGCCCAGGTACACCACCCGGCCCGGTGCGTCGGGAAGCTCCGCCCGGGCCTCACGCTCGAGCTCCCGCCAGTCGGGACGATCGACAGGGGGCCGCCCGGCGATCACCAGCCGGTGCGGCAGCCGCTCATCGGCCAGGATGGTCATCGCCTGCCGCAGCAGACCGAGGTTCTTGCGGGGGTGAAGCATCGCCACGTGGAGCACGTACGGGACCTCCGCGTGCTCGCCGCAGGCCTCGGCCACGAGCGCCCGCCCCCCGGCAGCGGCGGGCGAGAACAGGGCATCGACACCGTGCGCCACGGCATGGACCCGCTCGGGCGGGACCCCGCAGCTGTCGATGACCTCCCGGCGCGCCGCCTGCGAAGGGGTGATGACCTGCGCCGCGGCCTGCACCGACCGCTCGGTATGGAGCGCGATGTGCGCCAGGAAATCGGGGTTCAGGACGGCGCGGAGCTCCTCGCTCCACCACCCGGCCTCGTGCACCTGTGCCACGATCGGGGCCCGGGTGGATGGCAGCGGGTTGTGCCCGTCGGCAAGGACAACCTCCGCGTCGGGCGGCCGGCGAAGGGTTCTCGGCGTGAGCCGGCGGCCGCCGCTCAGCGGGACGATCCGGTGCTGGCGAGAGAGCTCGGCCAGTACCCGGCTCCACACCCGGCCGTGGCCACCATCGGCGCTGAGCCTCAAGAGCTCGTCCGGCACGCCGATGCGCAGCGACGCGTTTCCCCCGGTCACCGAAGCGCCACGGGTTCGCCGCCGTCCGGTCGCATGGCCACGACTACGAGCCGCCAGCCGGCGAGCGCGAACGCCAGCCACGTTCCCAGCGAGAGCGGGATCACGAAGCGCTCGAGGGTCGAGACGTCAAAGCGGAAGTACACCTCGGCTGCCGGCAGCAGCACCAGCAGCTGGAGCAGGACAGCTTCACGCAGGCGTCCGGCCAGCAGGAAGAACGGCAAGCCCCAGATGAAGTACTGGTAGGCCCAGTTGAAGTTGGCCAGGTACACCGCCACCCAGATCAACACCGCCGCGTCGGCGGCCGCCAGGCGCCGGCGGCGGCGAATGCACCGGCCGCCAGCACCGCTGCTCCGACGAACAGGTTCTGCTTTCCGACGAAGAACCACGTGGCGGCGCTGATGTGAGGCAACGGACCCACCAGCCACCCGTGCACGAGCGAGGGCTGCACCAGGATGCTGAGGCCGCCCAGGCCCGGGACGCCGTGGTTGAAGGTCAGCGACCGCCAGGTGTCGTGCGGATCGGCGGCCAGGAAGGGCAGGATGCTCAGCAGCGGCACGGCCAGGGCGCAGGTCACGGTCATGGCCGCCTCCCGGCGGCTGCGGGCCGTCGGCAGCAGCGCCAGGACCATGAAGAAGGGCACCGTCTTGATCGCGGCGCCGAGGCCGATCAGCAGGCCCGCCTGCCAGCCACGACCCGGACCCTCCAGCTGCCAGATGACGACGGCCAACAGCGCCGGGAGGATCGCCACTGGATCGAGCTGGCCGTGGTAGCCGGAGACGATCACGAAGATCGGTCCCAACGCCACCAACGCCGCGCAGGCCAGCCGCAGGCGCGGAGAGCCGCCGAGCCGTCCCACTCCCCACACCAGGGCCAGGATCAAACCGGCGTCCCCCGCGATCGAGGGCAGCTTCCACACGGCCCAGAACGGGGCGCCGACGAGGTCCGAGAACCAGTGGCAGACGAGCAGCACAGGCAGGTACCCGGCGGGGTAGGGGTACCTGATCGAGCTGTAGGCGTGCAGCGGGTGGGTGGAAAGCAGCCGAGCCACGATCGAGGCCGTGTCGGTGTCGTACCCCACCCCGTAGTTGGTCAGCGCGATCCAAGTCCGGATCGCCACCCCGGCGAGGACCAGCGCCCCCACCACCAACAGCTGGCGCTGGCTGAGGCGCGGCCCCCCGGATCCTGCTCCCGGTGGCAGAAGGCGGGCGGAAACCGAGCGGGCTGGAGCCACAGCGCTCACCGGCTGGCAGCGTAGAGCACAGATGGGCACCGCCCTGGCGACCATAATCCTCACCGTGGCAAGCGGCGAGGCAGAGCTCAGAGACCGACGTACCGCGGCCTACGAGAACGACCGTCCGGAGGTCCAGGCGCTGGTGCCACGACACGCCCGGCGGATCCTCGACCTGGGTTGCTCCTCCGGGGCGCTCGGGGCTGCGCTCAAGTCCCGCCAGGGGGCGGAGGTGATCGGGATCGAGCTCGATCCGGTCTACGCCGCCGCAGCGGCCCAGCGCCTGGACCGGGTGATGGCCACCGACCTGGAGGAGCTTGAGGCGGCTCCTGCACACCTCGGACGCTTCGACTGCCTGATCGCGGCCGACGTGCTGGAGCACCTGCGTGACCCGTGGCGCGTGCTGCGGATCATGACCCGGGTCCTTAAGCCGGGCGGTGCCGCGGTTGTCAGCCTCCCGAACGTCCGCTACTGGGAGACCTTCGCGGCGCTCGGCCTCAAGGGAGTGTGGCCACTGCGCGACGAGGGCATCTTCGACCGCACCCACCTGCGCTGGTTCACCGGCCACGACGCCGTGGAGCTGGTGCGCCAAGCGGGTCTGGAGGTGAGCGAGATCGCGCCGCAGTATCGGCTGCGCCCGCACGACTGGCGCAGCGCCCGGCAGGGCCGCCGCTTTGCGCGGACCCCGCTGGCGCCGTTCTTCGTCTTCCAGTACGTGGTCGCGGCGGTCAAGGAGCCGGAGGCCGCGGCCTGACGGGGACCGCCGCCGCCCGGGCGCCGGCGCGCTCTCTGACGCGGGCGCCGGCGCGCTGCCAGGCGGCGCGGGGCAGCTGGCGCACGAGCGCGCCGATCAGCTGCTTGACCGACACGTGCACGATGTCGAAGCGGATCTTGCCCTCTGCCCGCAGCCACATCTCCTGCGCCTCCTCGACGACGTTGAAGCGCCTGGTCGCCAATCCGAGGTCGGCGTCCTTGCTCGCCACCCCGATCACCTGCAGGGGAAGCTCCGGGTGGCCGATCGCGCCCACCCACACGTCGCTGAAGGGAGCCAGCAGCCGGCGGAAACCCTCGGGGGTGAAGCGCCAGAAGTCCTGGGGGTAGCCGTGGATGGGAAAGAACATCACTGAGGAGATCACGCACAGCCCACCGGGGGCGAGCACGCGGTGCAGCTCCCGACACGCGGTGAGCGGGTCTTCGCAGTGCTCGAGGGTGTCCAGGCACAGCGCGGTGCCGATCGCCTCGTCGGCGAAGCTCAGCCGGCGCAGGTCCTCGACCCGGTCCACCCCCGGACCCTGACGCATGTCGGTGCCCAGGAACTGCAGTCCGGCGAACAGCGGCCGCAGGTCCCCCGGCTGGTCGGGCTCGACCTGGAGCGAGCCGAACTCGACGATCGGTTCGGGCAGCGCCACGAGGCCAGCCAGCTCGGCGATGAGATCGACAACCACCTGCTGGGCCACCGCGCCAGGGTATCGGGCCGCAGCCCCTACACTGGCGCGGCCTTGAGCACGACCGCGGCATCCACCGGCGATCCGGGCGCGCAGATCGCCGGGGTCAAGCGCTGGTACCACACGATCGCGGTGGCGCCCGGCGTGGTGACCCCCGGCCTGTTCGACCTGCGCCCGATCCAGTCGAGGCTGCCGTGGCCCGAGGTGCGCGGCAAGCGCTGCCTGGATGTCGGCACCTCCGACGGATTCCTGGCCTTCGAGCTGGAGCGGCGCGGCGCGGCCGAGGTCGTGGCCACGGACATCGGCTCCCACCCCGACTGGGACTGGGAGCTCCACATGGGCGAGCTGGGCCCCAAGTACCTTAAGCATGTGGCCGGCCCGGAGATGGGCCGGGGCTTCACCGTCGCTCATCGGCTGCGCGGCTCGCGGGTGATTCGTGAGCAGTGCAGCGCCTACGAGCTGAGCCCCGAGCGCCTAGGTGACTTCGACGTGGTGGTGTGCGGGAGCCTGCTGCTGCATCTGCGTGACCCGCTGCGCGCCCTGGCGGCGATGCGCTCGGTCTGCCGGGAGTCGTTGCTGTGTACCAACCAGGTCGACCTGCTGCGGTCCCTGCTCGCGCCCCGCCGGCCGCTGGTCCGCCTCGACGGCACCAGCGGGATCACGCAGTGGTGGCTTCCGAACGCCGCGGGCAGCAGGCAGATGCTGCGCGCCTCGGGCTTTGAGATCGTGCGCGAGTCTCGTGTCTACTCGATCCCGTTCGGGTTGGCCCATCCGCCGCCATCCCGCCGGCCGCGGTGGCTGGCGGAGAGCCTGGCTCGGGCGCTGCTGACGGGCAACGACGGCGTCACCCACCACGCCGTGCTGGCACGCCCGCTACCGGGTAGGTCTGTAGGTGCTTGAGGGGGGCCTGGCCCGCGTGCTGGCGCTCCCCGATGCCGCGCGCGTGCTCGACGTGGGCGGCTGGGCGGCGCCGCTCAACAGAGCCGACTGGGTGATCGACCTGATGCCCTACAGCTCACGCGGGGTCCTGGCCCCCGACGGGGTGGGGCCGGCGCCGCAGCGCTTCGACGAGCGGACCTGGGTGATCGCCGACATCTGTGGCACCGAGCCCTGGCCGTTCGCCGAGAACAGCTTCGACTTCGCCGTCTGCACGTTCACGCTGGAGGACGTCCGCGACCCGATCCGGGTCTGCGAGGAGATGTCCCGCGTGGCTCGAGCCGGCTACGTCGAGGTGCCCTCGATTCTCGACGAGCTCACCTGGATGAATCCCGAGGCCTCGGGCGGCCCCTGGGTGGGCCACTCCCACCACCGCTGGCTGTGCACGCTGCAGGCTGAAGAGCTGGTGTTCCTGGCAAAGTTCCACTCGCTGGCCGCGCGCCGGCGGCTGCGGATCACCGCGCCGCAGAGCACTCAGCTCAGCGAACGGGAACGAGTCCTGGCGCACGCCTGGGAGGGCCGCCTGCCCGCGCGGGAGTGGGCCGCGATCGACGCCTACCCGTTCGACGAGCTGCAGGATGCGGTCCAGGCTCGCTTTCCCCGCTCGCCGGAGCATCTGCGGGCGCTGGAGCTCGCCGACCGGCTTGCCTGGTGGCGCGAGCGATTGGCGGCCGCCGCCAGGTCCCGAGCCGGCCGCGCGCGGGATCGGATCGCCAGCCTCAGATGACGAGGGCCCCGAAGCGGATGCTGCCACCCAGCAGTGCGGCCAGGCCCACAACGTCGGCGGCGAGGTCCGCGGCTGCCACCACCGCCGGTCCGGGAGGAGCCACCCCCGCCCGTCGGCTGTGGCGGCGCACGGTTCTCAGGTAGGGAACTGTCCCGGCCAGCGGCAGCGGGGAGCGCAGCGCGGCGCCTGTCGCCAGCGCCAGGAGCGCCAGGTCGAGGCGGAGCGTGCGCGGGTTGAGGAAAACCCTCCGGTACAGGAAGGCCCGGCGCAGCTCGGGAATCCGGGCCGCCATCGCGGGGAAGTAGCCTAGACGCTGGCGCTCCAGGACGTACTCGCGCCACGATCGCCTGAACACCTCGTGGTGGGCCAGCGCCTCGGGAGAGAAAGCCGAAGTGGCGCCGAGGCGCCGAGCCCGGTATCCGAACCACACGTCCTCGGCCAGCGCCTTGCCCCTCCGCGGGCTGATCCACTCCTGAAAGCCTTCCACCCGGTCGAACGTCGCGCGGCGCACGAACAGGCTGGCGGTCTCGAACAGGCCGACCTCGGAGGTGATCCAGATCGAGCGGTCAAACGGCCCCAGGGCCGCCTGCGGGTCAGGGAGCACGTGACCCTGGACGATGTCGGCGGCCCGCAGAGCGTCGATCCCGCAGCGCAGCCACCCCGGGGTGGGATAGACGTCAGCGTCACAGAAGGCCAGCACCTCTCCGCGCGCGGCCGCCGCCCCCCGGTTCCGGGCCTGCGCTGGGCCCTCCCGCGCCTGGGTGAGCACCTTGACCGGCGCTCCCGCCGCTTGAGCCAGGGCGGCGGTGCCGTCGAGCGAGCCGTCGTCGACGACGATGACCTCATACTCGCCGTCCAGGTCCTGGTGGCGCAACGCCGCCAGCGTCCGCGCCAGCGTCGCCTCCGCGTCACGCGCCGGCACGATCACACTTGCTCGCAAGGCGGCCACTGTACGCACGCAGAGCGGTGCTCGCCTTTGCTAGCCACTTGCAGGGCAGTGGCCGAGCGCCCCACCGGCGGTTACGAGCGGGCCCCCGGGGGCCGTCGCCGGAGCTGGAGCGAGGCGTACGATCGACTGTCCCCCGATCCGGGTGCGAGGCGCCTGCGGATCCAGGCGCGCCAGGTAGCCCTCCTCGCCCGACGGCGCCAGTAGCGCAGTGACGCCGTGGGCGCGCAGGAACCGCACGAGCGTCCGCAAGTCGGGGTGAGGCGCGGCCAGCTGGCAGTACAGCCGCAGGTAATCCGCGGGGAAGCTGGTTCCCGCGTAGCCTCCCGCCAGCCGGTAGGCGATCCCGGTTTCCGCCTGCCAGCGCATCGAGGCGCCGAACGGCGGCATCGCGAACACGACGTCCTCGGCGCGCAGCAGCCCGGCGATGCGCCCGTCCCGGTAGGCCGTTGGCTCGTCCAATCCGCGGCCGAACCGGCTCGGCGCAGGGACCAGCAGCAGCAGCGTGATCGCCGCCAGCGCCCACCTGGACCGACTCGGACGGGCGCTCAGCCACCCCGCCAGCACCAGGCCGGCGCCGAGCGCGGTGAACATCGCCATCCGCGAGGGGATCGCATAGGACAGCAGCGGCAGATGGGCAAGGACGGCCCACGGCAGCGGCAGCAGCGTGTGGCCGGCGACGTGCAGCCGGGGACCGAGTGATGCCAGCGCGCTGGCCAGCGTCGCCGCCGCGACGAACCGCAGCCGACGATCGAAGCTCCGGCGCCCGGCCCCTGGAAGCACCGCGACCACCAGCAGGGCCAGCAGCGGCAGGCCGAGATAGGCAAAGCCGTGCTGAGCGGGCAGCGGACCACCCGGGAAGCGCGCGCTCAGCGACGAGAGCTGGCCCGCCCCGATCCCCACCGGAGCAGACGGGACGACGAGGCTCAGGAGGTCGCTGGAGAACGGGGCCGTGGCGGTGAGCGCCGGGGCCAGATGAGGCCGCGCGAACATCGCGTACAGGAACGGGCTGACCGCTACGGCGAGCAGCCCGTAGGCGATCGCCAGCGGGCGTGCGAGCCCGCGCAGCGGCTGCCGGCGCTGCGGGAAGACCGCGAACCCCGCCACCAGCAGCAGCGCGCCGAACAGACTCGCGGTGGCCAGCACCTCCGGCGAGATCAGGAACTGGATGACCAGAGTCAGGGCCAGCCAGGCGGTGAACCGCGGGCGCGTGATGCGCCCGTCGAGCCTGAGCAAGACGAGCCACGCGCCCACCGGTACCAAGCCAACATGCATCAGGTTGAGCGCCGAGGCCTGCTCGTTGCCCATCATGTACGGGGAGAAGCCGAACACTGCGCCGCCGACCAGCGCCGGGCCTACGGCCCCCGTCACCCGGCGGCACAGCAGGAACGCTCCGGTGGCGGCCAGCACCGGTGCCGCCACCGCCAGCGCGTTGTAGGCCACCACGGGCCCCCCCAGCAGCGTGATCGGCGCCGCCACCAGCGCCAGCGCGGGCACGGTGGCCGCCCACGCCAGGTTGTAGCCGCCCGGAGCGAACAGGAACGTCGTGTGCAGCGGCTCGCGCCCGGCCAGCAGGGCATGGGGCCACCAGGAGACGAACCACACGAACGAGCTGAAGTCCAGGTCGTCGCTGCCGATCGTGGACGTTGCCGGATGCGCGGCCACCCCCACGCCGAGCAGCACGACGCTCAATCCGGCGTAGATGAGCAGCGCTCGGCGCACGGACCGCTAGCCGGACACGTGCGCCAGGGTCCTGATCCTCCGTGCCGTGGCGAGGGCTCCGAGTCCCCCCAGGATCACGAGAAACGGATCGGCGGGCGAGCGGTAGCGCGTGTCTCCGAGGGTCAGCACCGACGGCAGCAGCACCAGGAGCGGACATGCCCACAACGCTCGTGGCGCCCGGTGCGCGAGGGCTTCGCCGATCGCTCCCGCGATGGCGAGCAGCCCCAGCAGCCAGAAGGCGTACACGCTGATCCTCGTCAGCCACCGTGGATAGGCCTCGACGGCTGCATTCTGGAGCTCATAGCCGGCGCCAGTCAGGTTGAGCATCCGGGCCGCGCTCCAGAACATCACCTGCAACGGGTACAGCGGATGGGACCCGATGTAGTGGAGCGCCATCGCGCGCAGACGATCGGACAGCTGCGCCTCGTCGAGATTCGGCTCACGGTGAAGCGCCGCGCGCATGCCGGCCACGGGCGTGTGCCACAGCGCCGGGGAGCCCGTCGCTCCGGCGGCCTGACTGTTGTAGACGCCGGCGAGCGCGTAACCGGTCTGCGTCGTGACGGGGTCGATCTGACCGAACGCGTGGAGGTTGCGGATCGTCCACGGGGCCAGGGTCAACGCCGCCGCCGCGACGATGATCACCGGCGCCCGCAGCGATGCCCATCCGCGGCGCGAGCCGCCGGTAAACACGAGCAGCGCCAGCGCCACCACCAGCATGATCCCGTTGCCGTGCGTGAGCGTGGCAAGGCCGGCGAGCACGCCGCTGAGGATCGCCCAGCGCCACCGCCCAGGTGAGTCGCGGTAGACGAGGGCGGCCAAGACCGCTCCGAGCACTAGCGGGATGAACAGCGACTCGCTCATCAACGAGGACCCGACGAGGATCAGGGACGGGGAGGCGGCGGCGATCGCCCCGGCCAGCAACGCCACTCCTGGACCCCACAGCCGCACCGCGATGAGGCTGATGAGCGCCACCGCTCCCGCACCAAGCACGGCCTCCAGCAGCCGCCCCCCTATCCAGCGCGTGCTTGGGTCGCTGCCGAGGACCTCGTCGGCACCCGCCAGCAGCATCGGGAACAGCGGCGGCCGGAAGGCGGTCGGGCTGTGCGGTGCCAGCAGCGAGGGTGGGAAGACCCCGTCGCTGCTGAGGGACACGGCGATGCGATCGTAGTCGCTGGCGTCCGTTTGGGGGACGAAGCTCGGTGTGCCCACGACGACCAGCACGCGCACCACCAGCGCCAGGACGACCACTGCGCTGAGGCCGGGCCAGAAGGGCAGTCGCGCGGCGCGAGCTCCGAGAGTCACAGCTCCTCTCGCTCCTGGACCGCCATCGCCACGCAGGCTAAAGGACACCGTAGCCCCCGGGGGCACAGCTACCCTGCCGGCGGTGCGGATCGCCCTGACACATGCCTTCTGCTGGCCGGAGGTCCGCCGGGGCGCCGAACGGTTCACCCAGGAGCTGGGTGGTGCCCTGGTGCGCCGCGGACACGAGGTGGTGAACTTCTCCGCCGCGTGGGAGCCCCAGGCCGACGCGGAGGACCTGGTAGCGACGGTGCGCCTCCGCCGCCGCCTGGAGGACGGGTATCGCCACGAGGCCGACTTCGGCCGGCGGCTGCTGCCCCAGCTGCTACGCCAGCGCTTCGACGCGGTGCACTCGCTCGGCCGCCACGACGCCGTGGCTTCGATCCGTGCCGCACGATGGCGCCGCGACGGACGGCGGACGGTGATCACCGACCTCGGCATACCCGATCGGCGCTGGTGGCGCCAGCAGGGGTGGCGGCAGGCGCGGGCGGCGAGCCTGGTGGTGCGTGAGATCGACGTGTACAGCGCCATGTCCTGGACGGCGGTGGAGGGCCTGAAGGCGAGCTACTGCCGCGCCGACGGCGTGGTCGTGCCCGGCGGGGTGCGCCTGGACGCCTTCCACCCCGCCGAGCGCCGTGAGCCCCAACCGACGATCCTCTTCTCCGGCGCCATCGACGAGCGGCGCAAGGGCGTCCCGGTCCTGCTGGCGGCGCTGGCGCTGATCGCGGCCCGTGAACCGGACGTCTCCCTATGGCTGAGCGGCCCGGGCGATCCCGAGCCGTTCCTCGCCGCCGCCCCCGCCGGCGTGCGCGAACGCGTGCATCACCTGGGGCTGGGCGAGGCCGGCGAGCAGCACCGCCGCTACGGTCGTGCCTGGATTACCTGCCTGCCCTCGACCCACGATTCCTTCGGAATGGCGCTGGTCGAGTCACTGGCCTGCGGAACGCCGCTGGTGACCACCACGAATGGCGCGCCCCAGGAGCTCGTGCACCCGGGCCTGACCGGGGAGCTGTGCCCTCCGGAGGACTCCCGGGGCCTGGCAGACGCCTGCCTGCGCGCGTTCGCCCTCAGCCGTAGCGCGTCCACCGTCGCCGCCTGCCGCGCCTCGGCGGAGGGCTTCGACTGGGACCGTGCGCTGGCCCCGCTGTGCGAGCGCCTCTACCGGCACGGGCGGTAGCCTGGCCAGCCTGGACAAGGTCGTCGTCACCGGAGCCGCCGGCTACATCGGCGGGCAGCTGATCAAGGCGCTCTCGGCGGGGGGCTCGACCGTGCACGCGGTCGTGCGCGAGCCGGCTCCACGCCTGGAGGTGGCGCAGACGGTGTGCGACATATCCCACGAGCAGTCGCGGGAGCCGCTGCGGGCGGCGTGCGAGGGAGCGCAGACGGTGGTGCACCTGGCCGGAGAGAACGAGCTGATGGCGGCGCGGACCCCGGCCGCGGCGCTGGCCAGCACCGTGGTGGCCACCGAGCGCCTCTCAGAGGTGTGCGTCGAGGCGCGCATCAAGCGGCTCGTCTACATGTCCACGATCCATGTCTACGGGGCGCGGATCAGGCCGGGCGCGACGCTTCAGGAGCGGATGCGCGTGGAGCCGCGCAGCGCCTACGCCATCTCACGGCTCGCCTCCGAGCACGTCGCCGCGACGCTGGCGGGCTCCCTGGAGCTGGTGATCCTGCGACTGACCAATTCCGTCGGAGCTCCCGACCACCCGAGCGTCGAGCGCTGGAGCCTGGTGGCCAACGACCTCTGCCGCCAGGGCGCGCTCCGCGGCCGCCTGGAGCTGCACACGCCGGGCACCCAATGGCGGGACTTCGTAGCCCTCGGCGACGTGTGCGCCGGAATCGTGCGCGCCAGCGCCAGCAGCGAGCCGGCCGTCAGTCCGGGGACCTACAACTTCGGCTCCGGACGCCCCACTACGGTGCGCCAGCTGGCCGGGATGATCCAGGATGCCTTTCAGCAACAAACCGGCACCAGACCCCGACTCCTCGCCCCGAAGCCCACCGCCGAGGCCCCCTCCCCGTACTCGGTCTCCGTGCAGCTGGCCGCCGAGCAGGGGCTGGAAGCGCGGACTGACCTGCGAGAGGCGGTTGCGGAGACCGTCGGCTTCTGCCTGGAGCACCGAGAGGAGCTTGCTTGACCCCGATACACGACCTGCGGGTGGCGCCGCTGCGCCGCATCCCCGACGAGCGCGGCGCCGTCCTGCACATGCTGCGTGAGGACGCTCCGGCCTTCGAGCGCTTCGGCGAGATCTACTTCTCGCTGATCTACCCCGGCGCGGTGAAGGCATGGCACCGGCACCGCCGCATGACGCTCAACTACGCGGTCCCGGAGGGGATGGTGAAGCTCGTCTGCTACGACGACCGGGAGGGATCCCCGACCCGCGGCGTGGTCCAGGAGCTGCACGTCGGCGAGCTCAACTACGTGCTGGTGACGATCCCGCCGCTGATCTGGAACGGCTTCAAGAGCGAGGGCGGGCGCTCCGCGCTGGTGGCCAACTGCGCCACCGTGGCGCACGATCCCGACGAGATCGAACGCCTGGATCCCTCGCACTCCGACATCCCCTACGACTGGGCATTGCGCCACGGCTAGATCCGGGGCGCCGGTACTATCGCCGGGATGACGGACCCCGCGCCGCACCCGCCGGCGGTGGTGAGCTCCGGAGCGCTTGCAGGCCCTGAAGCCGACCTCAACTCCGGCGACACGCGCTCCACGCGATTTGCCTTTAGCGGGTCGCTGCGCGCCCGCGCTGCGCGGGGCACGCTGATCAACGGCGCCTTCAGCGTCGGCATCGGCCTGCTCAACCTGCTCAAGGCCTTCATCCTGGCGGCCTTCCTGAGCCGGAGTGACTACGGAGTGTGGGGGATCATCGTCGTGTCGCTCTCGACACTGGTGTGGCTCAAGCAGGCCGGGGTCGGAGACAAGTTCATCCAGCAGGACGAGGGCGACCAGGAGCTGGCCTTCCAGCAGGCGTTCACGCTGGAGCTGATCCTGACCCTCGGTTGCGTGGCTGTGATCGGCGCGGCGCTGCCGCTGCTGGTGCTGATCTACGGGCTGCCCCAGCTCGTGCTCCCCAGCATCGTGATCGCGCTGGCGCTGATCGTGTCCGTCTTCCAAGCGCCGCAGTGGATCTACCTGCGCAGGATGCAGTTCGCCCGCCAGCGCGCGCTGGCCGCTGTGGACCCGGTCGTGGGGTTCGTGGTCTCGGTGGGGCTGGCGACCTTGGGGGCCGGCTATTGGGCCTTCGTCGGTGGGATGCTGGCGGGGGTCTGCGCGGCTTCGGCTGCGGCCTGGCTTTCCTCCCCCTACCGCGTGCGCTGGCGCTACGACCGCCGTGCGCTGCGCGGCTACTGGTCCTTCTCGCTTCCGCTGGTGGCGGCCAGCGGCGCGGGCTTCGTGATCTCCTGGAGCGCGGTGCTGGCGGCCAAGTTCGAGCTGGGGGTGGCGGCGGTGGGAGTGATCGCTCTGGCCGACAACATCGCCAGCCTCACCGAGCGCGTCGACGATCTTCTCACTGGCGCGCTCTATCCCGCGATCTGCGCTGTGCGTGACCGGCGCGACCTGATGTACGAGTCGCTGGTCAAGTCAAACCGCCTGGCGCTGATGTGGGCCGTGCCGTTCGGCATCGGGATCACGCTGTTCTGCGGCGACCTGGTGCGCTTTGGGATCGGCGAGCGCTGGCGCCCGGCGGTCATCGTGATGCAGGTCTACGGCGCCGCGGCAGCTGTCAACCACATTGGCTTCAACTGGACCGCCTACTTCCGGGCACTGGGGCGCACGCGACCGATCGCCATCGCCGCGGTGGCCGCCTCGGCCACGTTCCTGGTGGCCGGGATCCCGCTGCTGGTGGCGTTCGGGCTGGAGGGGTTCGCGTTCGGGATCGCGCTGCAGGGGCTGGCGGCGCTGATCCTGCGCGCGGGCTACCTGCAGCGCCTCTTCCCCGGGTTCGGCTTCATCCGCCACGCCGCCCGCTCGTTTCTGCCGACGGTCCCGGCCGCCGCCGCGGTGCTGGCGCTGCGCGGGCTGGAGCCCGCCCCCCGGGCGCTGGGCTACGCGCTAGGCGAGCTGACCCTGTACCTGATCATCACGGCGCTCAGCACTTGGGCGCTGGAGTCGGCCCTGCTGCGGGAGGCCCTGGCCCACCTGCGGCGGCCAGCGGTGGCGACGGTCTCCTGAAGCGATGCGGCTGCTGTGCGTGGGCAACCGCTATCCGCCCTGGTCAGCGGGTGGTTACGAGGTCATCTTCTCGGCGGCGGTGAGGGCTTTCCGCGATGCAGGCCACCCCACTCGTGTGCTCACCACCGGCCCCGACCCCACGGACCTGGTCGCCGACCCGCCGGACGAGCCCGACGTGCATCGGGATCTGCGCTGGTACTGGCGCGAGCACCACTTTCCCGAGCTCGGTACGGGCCACGCGCTGAAGCTGGAGCGGGAGAACGCCCGCGCGCTGGGGCGCCATCTGGGCGAGTTCTCACCCCATGTCGTGGTCTGGTGGGCGATGGGGGGCATGTCGCTGTCGCTGATCGAGCAGGTGCGACGGCTGGGGGTGCCCGCGATGGGGGTGGTGGGCGACGAATGGTTCGTCTATGGCCCGGAGGTCGATGGCTGGTCACGGCGCTGGCGCGGGTTCGGACGGGCGGCGGCGCCGGCGGCGCAGCGGCTGACGGACGTCCCCACGCGCCTGCGGCTGGACCGCGCCGCGCGCTGGGTCTTCATCTCCAGGCACCTGCAGCGGCTGGCTGCCGAGCACGGGTGGCGCACGCAGGGCAGCGCGGTGGCTCACCCGGGCATCGACGGATCGCGCTTTGCGCCCGCCGCGCCCGAGCCGTGGCGCTGGCGGCTGCTCTACTGCGGCCGCGTCGATCCCCGCAAGGGGATCATCACCGCGATCGAGGCCCTCTGCCACCTCCCCACGCAGACCCGGTTGACGATCGATGGCCCCGGTGCGCAGGAGCACCGGCGCGAGCTGATGGCGCGCGCCGCCGAGGCCGGAGTCCAGGCCCGAGTCAGCTTTCGCTGCAGCTCCCCTCAGGCGGTGCCGGCCGCCTACGCCGCCGCCGACGCGGTGATCTTCCCGGTCACCTGGCGCGAGCCGTGGGGCCTAGTGCCCCTGGAGGCGATGTCGGTGGGCCGGCCGCTGGTGGCCAGCCTCGCCGGCGGCGGACCGGCTGAGTACCTGCAGGAGGGGAGCAACTGCCTGCAGTTCGCCCCGGGTGATCACCACGCGCTGGCGCGCAGCGTGCAGCGGCTGGCTGCCGATCCCGCGCTGCGCGAGCGTCTGGTGGCGGGCGGGCGGCAGACCGCGCAGCACTTTTCACAGGAGGCTTTCCACCTGGCCCTGGAGCGTGAGCTCCTGTCGGTGGCAGAGCCTGAGTCACAGCGCTGAGCGGGTCGGGACGGCGCAGCTGGTTGTGGTCGAGAAACAGTTGCGTCGTCATCATGCGCAATATGGCCGAGGACCATGCCCGCACCGAGGCCCCACGCGATCCGCCGCTGGTGACGGTGGTCGTCTCCACGTACAACCGGCCGGAGCGCCTCGCGCGGCTGCTATCGGGCCTGGCGTGCCAGGCGGTGGCCCCGGAGACCTTTGAGGTCATAGTCGTCGACAATGGCTCGGCCGGGACCGCCACCCAGGACGTCCTGGCGCGCGAGCTTCAGCGGGGCAGGCTGCGCCTGCGCACCGTGCGCCACGCCCGCACGCTCGGCCCCGCGGGTGGACGCAACAGCGGCTGGCGCTTGGCGGAGGCGCCATTGGTGGGGTTCACCGACGACGACTGCGTGCCCGAGGAGCGCTGGCTGGCCGCCGCCCTGGCCGCCTCCCGAGCGCACCCCGGGGCGATCGTCCAGGGGCCCACCCGCCCCGATCCCGGTGAGCGCCACCGCGACGGGATCCTGTCGCACACGGTGCGAATCGAACGGCTCGGACCGCAGTACGAAACGTGCAACATCTTCTACCCGCGCGCGGTGCTGGAGGCCCTCGGCGGCTTCGACGAGAGCTTCGGCCGCTTCCCGGCAGGCGAGGACACCGACCTGGCCTGGCGCGCGCTGGAGACCGGCAGCGGCAGCGTGTTCGCCTCCCAGGCGGCGGTGCACCATGCGGTGGAGCCGATCGGAGCCCGCGGCATGCTGCGGCTCGCCGCCCGGTGGTCAGAGGCGGTAGGTCTGTTCTCCGCCCACCCCCAACTGCGCTCGATGCTCGAGCGCGGGATCTTCTGGAACGTGTGGCACTACCTGATGTGGCGCTCGCTGCTGGCCCTTGCCGCCCCGCGCTGGCTGCGCCGGATGCTCCTCACCGGCCACCTGCTGGAGCTGCGCGAGCGGGCACGGCGCGCCGGCGCGGGGAGTCGGGCGATCCCGTATCTGATCGTGCACGACCTCGTGGAGTGCGGGGCGATCGCCCGCGGGGCACTGCGCCACCGCACCCTGGTGCTGTGACGCTACCCTTGGAAGCGTGCTCGGCTTCCGCGACAAGACCAGGATGATCGCTCCCGACCGGGCCCTGCGCGGCCGTGACCGGGAGATGCCGGCGGCCGGGCGGCACGCGGTGCTCGGCACCCCGCTGGCGCCCCCGTTTCCCGATGGCCTGCAGCAGATCGTGGTCGGGATGGGGTGCTTCTGGGGCGCCGAGCGGGTGTTCTGGCAGGCCCCCGGCGTCTACAGCACCGCGGTTGGCTACGCGGGCGGGTACACGCCCAACCCCACCTACGAGGAGGTCTGCTCGGGCAGCACCGGCCACACCGAGGCGGTGCGGGTGGTCTTCGATCCCCAGAGCATCTCCCTGAGCGAGATCCTGCGCCTCTTCTGGGAGAACCACGATCCCACCCAGGGCATGCGCCAGGGCCACGACGTCGGCACCCAGTATCGCTCGGCGATCTTCGCCTTCGACGAGGCGCAGCTGGCAGCCGTCCAAGCCTCGCGAGAGGCGTACTCCGCCTCGCTGCGCGCCGCCGGCCACGGGGAGATCACGAGTGAGATCGCCCTGGCGGGTCCGTTCTTCCTGGCCGAGGACTACCACCAGCAGTACCTCCACAAGCACCCGGGGGGCTACTGCGGGCTCGGGGGCACCGGCGTCAGCTGCCCGGTGGGCCTCAGCGCCGTCGACGCCTAGCGCGCGGGCGGCGCGCGCTCAGCCGCCCGCCACAGCGGGCAGGATCGTGACCTCGTCCCCATCCCGGACCTCCGTCTGGAGCCCGTCCAGGAAGCGGATGTCCTCACCGCCGACGTACACGTTCACGAACCTGCGCAGCCCACCGTCCTCGGCGATCCGGCTGCGCAACTCTTCGTAGCGCGCATACAGGGAGTCGAGCACCTCGCCGACGGTGGCGCCGTCGACCGCGGCGGTGGCATCGCCAGCGGTCGCGGCTCGCAACTGGCTTGGGATCTTGACGTTGACAGCCATCGGCGGGTGATTCTCTCAGGCCGGGACCGTCAGCTGCTCCCTGGCGGTCTCGAAGGCGTCGAGGTCGGCATCGATCTCGATCGTCTCAAAGGTCCCCCGGGCGCAGTCGAGCGTCTTCAGGCCCTCGCCGGTGATGTACAGCACCACCCGCTCGTCACGGTCGATGTCGCCGCACTGGGCCAGCTTGGCCAGCACCGCCGTGGTCACGCCGCCTGCCGTCTCGGTGAAGATGCCGGTGGTCCGCGCCAGCAACTTGATCCCCTCGCGGATCTCATCGTCGGTGACGGAGTCGACCCGGCCGCCGGTTCTGCGGGCGAGGTCGAGCGCGTAGGGGCCGTCGGCAGGGTTGCCGATCGCCAGCGACTTGGCGATCGTGTTGGGCTTCACCGGACGGCAGAAGTCCTGCCCGGCCTCGAACGCGGTCGCCACCGGCGAGCAGCCCGCCGCCTGCGCGCCGTTGAAGGTGGGCAGCCGACCCTCGATCAGCCCGAGGTCTAGCCACTCCTCGAAGCCGCGAGCGATTTTCGTGAACAGCGAGCCGGAGGCGATCGGCGACACCACCCGGTCGGGCAGCTGCCAGCCGAGCTGCTCGGCGGTCTCGTAGGCCAGCGTCTTGGAGCCCTCGGCGTAATAGGGGCGCATGTTGATGTTCACGAACGCCCAGGCGTGCTCGCCGGAGATCTCGGTGCACAGGCGGTTGACGTCGTCGTAGTTGCCGCGGACCGCCACCAGGTTGGTGCCGTAGACGCCCGTGGCCAGCACCTTCTGCTCCTCCAGGTCGGAGGGGATGAAGACGTAGGACTCGAGGCCGGCAGCCGCGGCGTGCGCGGCGACAGCGTTGGCGAGGTTGCCCGTGGAGGCGCAGGCGATCGTCTCAAAGCCGAGCTCCCGGGCCCGCGCCAGGGCCACGGCGACTACCCGATCCTTGAACGAGTGCGTCGGGTTGGCGGCGTCGTTCTTGACCCAGACCTCCCTGAGGCCGAGCTGCTCGGCCAGCCGGTCGGCGCGCAGCATCGGCGTCCATCCCGCCGGGAGCGTGCCCTTGGGCGGGACCGCCAGGGGCAGGAAATCCGCGTAGCGCCAGATCGAATGAGGGCCGGCCTGGATCCGGCGGCGCAGCTCCTCGGGATCGGTGTGCTCGCGGGAGGCATACGTCACCTCCAAGGGCCCGAAGCAGTGCTCGCACACGTAACTCGCGTCGAGCGGATAAGCGGTCTGGCACTCTTTGCAGGTCAGAGACTCTGGCGGCATATGTAAGAAACCTCCGCCGGGGTCTGTGGTCAGAGGTTGGGAAACCGCCCTCTCCACATCTCCCAGGCTGATCGTTGGAGCCTGATGGAATTGGCACCGTTCCCTTGCGGGCGGTTGCCGGGGTTTCTAAGGGCCATTTCCCTCCACCCCTCTGGATGCGTACTGCTATGTGAGAAGGAGTATAACCATGTTCAGCGGCGGAAACCACTCGGCCGTCCGATTCTGGTTCAACGTAACGGGCGTCGCCCGGTGGTGTTTGCCAGTTCAGCATGACCGCCGCCACCTCCGAGGATCCGGCGCAGCGACTGGAGGCGGCCTTTGGCCTGCGCGGCTCCGGCCCCGGCCCCGGCCGGCGGATGCTGGTCATCGTCAACCCCTACGCCACGACCGTCTCCGATCGGCTCAAGCACCTCGTCGTCTATGCCCTGCGCGGCAGCTACGAGGTGGACGCCGTCGACACCGAGTCCCGCGATCACGCCACCGAGCTCTGCCGGGAGGCGGCCGCCGAGGGCTACGACGTGGTGGTGGCCTTCGGGGGCGACGGGACCGTGAACGAGGCCGCCAACGGCCTGGCCGGCTCGGACACAGCGCTCACCTGCCTGCCCGGTGGGCGCACGAACGTGTACTGCCGGATGCTCGGCATCCCCACCGACGTCGTCGACGCCACCGAGCACCTGCTGCGGATGGCCGACGACTGGCGCCCCCGGCGCGTCGACATCGGCCGGGTCGGCGAGCGCCGGTTCGTCTTCTCCGCCGGCGTCGGGCTGGACGCCAGCGTCGTGGAGCGAGTCGACGCGCACCCGCGCCTGAAGGCCCGCCTCGGCGAGTGGTACTACACCTGGACGGGGATCGGGACCTTCAACCGCCACTACCTGATCCGTCCCCCCCGGTTGGAGGTGGAGCTGGGCGAAGAGCGGATCGCCGGGGTCACCGCGATCATCCAGAACGGTGCCCCGTACACGTTCTTCGGCAACCGACCGGTGGAGATGGGCGAGGGGGCCACGCTGGGCAGCGGCGACCTGGCAGGGGTGGTGCTGACCCGCGCGAACCCGATCGACATTCCCACGATCACCTGGCGTGCGCTCACCGCCCGCGCGCGGCTCAGCCGCCACCGGCGGGTGCACCCTTTCTCGGGCCTCGCGCAGCTGCGGGTGCGTTCGTTGGACGAGCGTCCGCTCCCGTTGCAGGTCGACGGCGACTACATCGGCTCCGTCCGGCAGGCCGAGTTTCAGGTGACCCCGGGCGGGATCCTTGTCGTCTCCTGAACGGCACGGATAGACCGTTCGTCCAGAACCGATCAGCGCCACCCTCGCCGAGCCTATGATCGACCGGTGCGTCCGGTGCGTCCGGTGCGTCGAATCCTGCTCCTGTTCGCCTTGCGCAGCCGCCGTGGCGGTGCCTGGCGCGATCGCCGCCGGCAAGCACGCGGGCAGTGCCGGCACCCCGCCCGTGCTGGCCGGAACGCGTTGTCCGGTGCTCCCCGCCGACAACTCGTGGAACCAGCGCGTCGATCGACTGCCGGTGGCCCACGACTCCTCGGCGGTGATCAACGTGATCGGCGCCGCCGACCCCGTCCATCCCGACTTCGGCACGGTGTACCACGGTGCTCCGAACGGGATTCCCTACGCCATCGTCTCGGGTCGCACCCGCCGGGTGCCGGTGAGCTTCGACTACGCCGGCGAGTCCGACCGGGGACGCTACTCCCTCCCCCGGAACGTGCCGATCGAGGGCGGCCCGCGGTCCACCGGGGACCGTCACGTGATCGTGGTCAATCGCGACACGTGCACCGACTACGAGCTCTTCGCCGCCTATCCGCGCGCTGGCCGCTGGCATGCCGGCTCGGGTGCGATCTTCAACCTGCGCTCAGACCGGCTGCGCCCGGCCGGCTGGACCTCCGCCGACGCGGCCGGGCTGCCGATCCTTCCCGGCCTGGCTCGCTACGACGAGGTCGCCCGCGGCGCCATCGACCACGCTCTGCGTTTCACCGTGAGCTGCACCGCCTACGCCTACGTTTACCCGGCGCGACACCGGACCTCCGGATGCTCGAAGGCCCACGCTCCACCGATGGGCCTCCGCCTGCGGCTCAGGGCCTCGGTGAACATCTCCCGCCTGCCCTACCAGGCCCGGGTGGTGACTCAGGCGCTCAAGCGCTACGGGATGATCGTGGCCGACAACGGTGCTTCGTGGTTCATCTCCGGTGCTCCGGACAGACGCTGGAAGGACGACGATCTCCATCTCTTGGGGCTGCTAAAGGGGCGGGACTTCGAAGTCATCGACACCCGCTCGCTGCCCCACCCCGGTCGCTGATACCCGGGGCACACGCACCCCGGGGGGGCGAATCTCAGCCGCTGGGGGCTCTGTCCTCAGGTGAGCTCCGGGAGCCGCCCGCGGCTGCAGATGACCGAGCGCGATCGGCAGATGCTGGCCTTCATCGCCGATCACCGCCTGGTGCTTGCCAGCCACGTGCAGGCGCTGCTGGGGGTCAGCCCGGACGCGGCGCGGACTCGCCTGCGAAAGCTGGAGCGCTCCGGATACCTGGATCGGCGGGCGCTCTTCCACCTCCAGCCGGCCTGCTACCAGGTCACCTCGCGTGGGCTCGGCGCGATCGCCAGCGAGCTGCCTCGCCCCCGCGGAGTGGACATGCGGGAGTACGTGCACGACGTCGGCACCGGCTGGCTGTGGCTGTCGGCCAGCCGGGGCGCGTTCGGACCGGTGGCGGAGATCCTCAGCGAGCGGCAATTGCGCTCCCGGGAGGGTTTCCCGCGCCGGGACAGCATCGGCGGTGAGCTGGGCGGTGGTCCCGTGGCCGGAGAGCGCTACGGGGTGAGGCTGTGGGACTTCGGTCCCGGCGGCCGTGAGCGGCTGCACTATCCCGACCTCCGCCTGCGTACGCCGGAGGGCAAGTGCATTGCCCTGGAGCTGGAGTTGAGCGCCAAGAGTCGCGGCCGGCTGGACAAGGTCATGTCCGCCTACGCCGCCGACCGGCGCATCGATGCCGTCGTCTACCTCGTGGATCGGCCAGAGGTCGGCCGGCGGGTGCGCGCCGCGGCGGTGAGAGCCGGCGCGTCCTCGCTGGTGCAGGTGCAGCAGTTCGCCTGGACGCCCTCGATGGGCCGCATGGCGACCCAGCTCTCCCTGGGCGGAGCGCGGGGCCGCTCGCGGGGAAGCGAGCCCGAGCTGTGAGTCCGGCCGGGCCACCCGCCCGCCGGCCCGTGTGGGCGCTGGCGGCGCTAGCCGTGCTGATGGTGCTCCCACCGAGCAGCGCGGTCGGCCTGGTGGCCGTAGCGCTAATGCTGGCCGGGGGGATGCGGCTGGTGCGGGCCGTGCGGGCCGTGAGAGCGGCCCGGGCTCCCGCCGCGGCCGGCGCGATGATCCTGGGGCGCGACCGTCGCGGTGCGGCGGTGGCGCTCGATAACCGGCAGCTCGCCGCGCACGGCCTGATCCTCGGTGCCAGTGGCGCGGGGAAGTCGACCACGCTGCTGGCGATCCTCACCGACCGCATCGAGCGCGGTGCACCGGTGGTGGCGATCGACATGAAGGGATCTCCCGCGTTCGAGCGCCGGCTGGCGGCGGCCGCTGCCGCCGCCGGGCGCCCGCTGCGGGTGTTCTCACCCGAGGGAGGCGAGCGCTGGAACCCGCTGCAGTACGGCAACGCCACCGAGCTCAAGGACAAGCTGATATCCAGCGAGCGCTTCACCGAGCCGCACTACCAGCGAGCCGCCGAGCGCTACGTGCAGCTGGCGCTGGGAGTGCTGATGGAGGTCCACCCCGGCCGGCCGGCGACGCTGCGCGAGGTCGTGGACGCGCTGGAGCCGCGCCGCCTGTCGGCGCTCACCCGCCAGTTGCCCCCGGAGCGCGCCGAGCGCGTGGAGTCCTACCTCGCCGGGCTCACACCCGACCAGCACAGCGCCGTCCGCGGCCTGGGCACGAGGCTGGCGCTCCTCAGCGAGTCGCATGTCGGCGCGCTCCTGGAGCCGGCCGGCGGCGCGGACCCGGCGATGGCCGGGGGCACCGGGGTCGGGATCGACCTGCGCCGGGCGCTGGAGGGTGAGGAGGTCGTGCTCTTCAGCCTGCACTCGAGCGTCTACGGCAAGCTCTCGGCCCAGCTCGGCACCCTGGCGGTCCAGGATCTGGTGGCGGCGACGGGCCATCGGCTGAGCGCCACCGCCAACGGTGCTCAGCACCGGCAGGCGATCGTCGGCGTCGACGAGTTCTCCGCACTCGGAGCCGACAACGTGATTTCGCTGCTGGCGCGCGGCCGGGAGTCGGGCGTGAGCGTGCTGCTGGCCACCCAGGAGCTCGCCGACCTCGATCGCGCGGCGGCCGGCCTACGTGACCAGGTGCTGGGGAACACGGCCGTCAAGGTGGTGCACCGCCAGGACGTCCCGGCCTCGGCTCAGACCGTGGCTCGGATGACGGGCACCGAGAAGGTGTGGGAGCAGACCTTCAGGTTCGGCGGGTTTCCCAGCCGCTTCGACACCAGCCGCGGCACGCGGCGACAGGTGGAGCAGCTGCGCATCCATCCCAACGAGATCATGTCGCTGCGCACGGGCGAGGCGGTGGTGCTGACCAAGGTGCCGCAGACGCAGACGTCGCTGGTGCGGATCACCGCGCCTGCACCGGCGCTGGTCAACGCCGTCGATCCTGGACGGCGACCGGCGGAGCGGGCCGCGCCGGAGCCCGTAGCCCGCGGGCACCAGCAACCTGGGCTCCCCCCGCGGATTCCGGCGGCGCGCCCCCCGCCGGCCACCTCGTCGCCCTCGCGGCGGCGCCAGGCCGCCGAACGCCGGCAGGGACCAGAGATCGGCTGACAGGATGGAGCCGCCGCTGTTCCGATGGCGTCCGCGGGTTGAGGGTAGTCGGCGCCTGCGTACGGTCGTGGGTTGCGGGTGGACCCGGTAGAGCCACTCCGGAGGTCGCCGACCATGAATGCCCGTAGGAGAGCGACCTTCCCTCGATCGGCAGCCCGGACGGGGGGCTGATGACATGGACGCCGGCTCGACAGAACGTCAGGACAGCAAGCCCACCAGCGTGGCGGCACTCGAGCGACGACGCGAGGCGATACAGAGCGGGCGGGGGGTACTCGCTGGGCTCGCGCCCGGCCGATGCCTGTCTGAGGAGCTGATCGCCGAGCGCCGCGAAGAAGCCCGCCGCGAGCGCCCCGTGCCAGCCGGCACGGCGTGAGGGTCGGGCCCAGCTGCGTCCTTGACGCCTCGGCGCTGCTGCTCGCATTCCTGCGCGAGGAGCCCGGCGCCGAGGCGGTACGAGAGCGCTCGAGGCTGGCGCGGCGATGAGCGCCGCCAACTGGTTGCGAGCATCCGCCTCTCAGCTCTCATTGCTGACACGCTACCCCGCTACCCCGCGCCCGGAGTCACCCGGTAGGCGTCGAACACGGCGTCGATGTTGCGCAGGCGGTTGATCGCCTGATCCAGCGTGCGGGTGTCGCCGACCTCCACCACGAACCGGTTCTTGACCATCGGGTGGCTGACCGTGCAGCGCGCCTCCAGGATGTTGATGCCGGCCTCGGCAAAGGTGCGGGACATATCCTCCAGCAGCCGATGGCGATCCCAGCCGTCGACCTCGATCTCCACGCGGAACGCGGTCTCGGCGTCACCCTCCCAGGCCACGGCGGTGAAGCGATCGGGGTCCTTGCGCAGCACCGCCACGTTCGGGCAGTCCTCGCGGTGGATCGTGATCCCCCGGCCCAGCGAGATGTAGCCGACGATCGGGTCGCCCGGCACCGGTCGGCAGCACTTCGCCAGCCGCAGCATCACCTCGTCGATGCCGTCGACCGCAATCCCGTAGCGCGCCGAGGAGGCCGTCGGGCGCGTGCGGCGCCGGCGGGTCTGGAGCAGGTCGTCGGTGGCCGTGGGCGCGGTCTCCGCCGTCTCGCCCTGCTTCAGGCGCTGCATGACCTTGTTGACCACGACCTTCGCCGAGATCTTGGCCCCGCCGAGCGCGATGTAGAAGTCCTCGCCCTTGCGGAAGCCCATCTCCCTGATGACGTCCGCCAGCAGTGGCGAGCCTACGAGCTTCTGCGCCGGAAGACCCTGCTTCCTGAGGTGCTCCTGGAGCAGCTCACGACCGCTGTGCTCGGTGTCCTTGCGGCTCTCGGCCTTGAACCACGCCTTGATCTTGTTGCGGGCGCGCGTGGTGCGCACCAGCGCCAGCCAGTCGCGTGAGGGTCCACGCTCGCGCTTGGAGGTCAGGACCTCGACGATCTCGCCCGAGCGCAGCTGGTAGGACAGCGGCACGATCTTGCCGTTGACCTTGGCCCCGACACAGCGATGCCCGACATCGGTGTGGATCTCGTAGGCGAAGTCCAGCGGCGTGGCCCCGGCAGCCAGGGACTTGACCTCGCCCTTGGGGGTGAACACGAACACCTCGTCCTCGAACAGGTCGACCTTCAGGGAGTCCATGAAATCCCGGGGATCGGAGAGCTCCTGCTGCCAGTCCAGCAGCGAGCGCAGCCACTTGAGCTTGCCGTCGGAGTCCTTGAGATCGCTGGCCGAGGGGGCATGGCGACCGTCCTCCTTGTACATCCAGTGGGCGGCGATCCCGAACTCCGCCAAGTCGTGCATGTCCCGCGTGCGGATCTGGATCTCCAGCGGCCGGCCCTCGGGCCCGATCACCGTCGTGTGCAGCGACTGGTACATGTTGAACTTCGGCATCGCGATGAAGTCCTTGAAGCGTCCCGGCAGCGGCTTCCACAGCGAGTGGATCACGCCCACGGCGCCGTAGGTGTCCTTCACCGATGCGACGATCACCCGCATCGCGGTGAGGTCGTAGATCTCGTTGAACTCCCGGCCCTTCTTGGTCATCTTGGAGTAGATGGAGTAGAAGTGCTTGGCGCGCCCTGAGATCTCGGCTTCGATCCCCAGCTCGTCGAGCTCCTTGGTCAGGTACTCGCCCGCCTGGTTGACGTAGCGCTCGCGCTCGGCGCGCTGCTGGGCCACGAGGCCCTTGATCTCGTCGTACTTGCGCGGGTGCAGGGTCTGGAAGGCAAGGTCCTCCAGCTCCCACTTGATCGCGTGGATGCCGAGGCGGTGGGCGATCGGGGCGTAGATGTCGAGCGTCTCGCGAGCCTTCTCGATCTGCTTCTGCTTGGGCATCGCGGCGATCGTGCGCATGTTGTGCAGGCGATCGGCGAGCTTGATCAGGATGACCCGGATGTCGGAGGCCATCGCCACCATCATCTTGCGGTAGTTCTCGGCCTGGGCCTCGTCCCGGGACTGGAAGGTGAGGCCGGTGAGCTTGGTGACGCCGTCGACGAGGGTGGCGATCTCCTCGCCGAAGGACTCCCGCACGTCCTCCAGCGACGCCGAGGTGTCCTCCACCGTGTCGTGCAGGAGCGCGGCGCACAGGGTCTCGGTGTCCAGGCGCATCCCCGCGCAGATCTTGGCCACGCCGACGGGATGGATGATGAAGTCCTCGCCGGACTTGCGGCGTTGGTCGGCGTGGTGGACGCACGCGTACACGAACGCCTCCTCGACCCGCGCGCGGTCGATGTGGACGGCAGCCTGGGCGGCGTGCTCCTCGACGATGGCGAAGAGGTCCGACAGCAGCCGCCGCTCGACGGTGGTCAGCTCGGCCCGCTCGATCGCCGCCCTGACCTCGGCCTGGCCGTCGCCGTTCCCGTCCCGCTCGACGCTGTCGACCGGCGGTCGTGTCGGTGGGATGAGCGTGGCCCCGCCCCTCGCGCGGGCGCCGTCGCGCCCGGAGCGCGCGTCGTTGCCGCGGCTCAGGCGCTTGGCCGAAGGCTGGCGCTGCTCAGGAATCGCCGACCCTCCTCGCAGCGTTGGGAGACCAACCGGTAGGTCGGCGATCGGTCCAGTGCGGTCGGAGCCTGACTGGCGATCGCGATCGCCGGCTCCGAGGGGTTCAGCCTGACGAGGTCGAGCTCGGAGAGGATCCGGACCAACCGTCCCGCCAGGCGTGGCGGGCGCCGGTGCTGGCCCTCGCCGCCGAGCAGGCGCTCGAGCTCCTCCCCGGTCACCGACTGCCGGGCCTTCAACCGCCGGTAGAGCTCTACGAGCGGCGCCCGGAGATCATGTTCGAACTCGTGCATCTGCAAGGCGAAGCGTAGCTCAGGCTCGCCCCAGGCCAGGTGGGTGTAGCCGCTCCCGGCCCGCAGCAACGCCTGCTCCTCGGGACTGGCCGGAGGGTCGAGCGCGACCAGATGCCCGAACTCCCGCGCCGTCACCGGATCCTCGGACAGCTCCGCGTATGAGACCAGAGCAAATCCGCCGGCTCGCTGCGCAAGCCCCGGTAGGCGTCGGGGAACGTCGATGCAGACCGCCAGCACGCCGCCGCTGGCGGCCCGGGCGTCGGCCAGCACCGCCAGCGGACTCTGCCCCCGCCGGTCTAGGACCTCGCGCCCCGGTGCATCCGCCCCGCCCTCATCTGGCTGCGGGATCGCCAGCGGTCGATCCAGCTCCGCGAACACGGCCTGGAGGTACCGGGTCCCTCCCGGTAGCTCGATCGGCGCGGGCGTGCAAGGCCGGGCGTGGCGGAGCACCAGCCGCGGCTCGACGGCGCCGTTCCACACGTTGCGCTCCAGCGAGAAGGTCGCGTCCAGAGGCTGGCCGTCGCCGCCCGGCATGTTGCCCTCGCACCCGAACGCCACGCCCCTGGCGCGAGCGCCGCCCGAGCTCACCGAGAAGCGGGCATGGCGCCCCTCCCCCATCGAGCGCACGTCGTCCAGGCGGGCGCCGGCGACGAGCAGGCGGGGACGGGGGTTGCCCATCCCGCAGGGCTCGAGCCGGGCCAGCTCCTCAGCCAGCTCCAGCCCCAGCTCGGACCCGCACACGACCGCGTCGACCCGCTCCACCGGCGTCAGCAGGTCCGGCGTGAGGACCTCCTGCGCGTGAGCCTCCAGCGCGCCCCGGAGTGCATCGATCCTCTCAGGGGAAACGGTCAGACCCGCCGCGGCGCGGTGGCCGCCGTAGCCGATCAGATGCTCAGCGCAGGCGTGGAGCGCACCCAGGAGATCGAAGCCCGGGATGCTCCGCCCCGAGCCCGGGGCCTTCTCGCCGTCGCCGAGGGCGATCAGCACCGCTGGACGATGGTGGCGCTCGACGATCCGGGAGGCGACGATTCCGACTACGCCGGGGTGCCAATCCCGACCGGCCAGCACGTAGGCGCTGCGTTCGCCGAGCTCCTGGACCTGCGCCTCGGCCTCCCAGAGGATCCGCTGCTCGACGGCACGGCGTTCCGCGTTGACGGCGTCGAGCTCCTCCGCGATCTCCCGCGCCCGCGCGGAGTCCTGGGTGAGCAGCAGCTCCAGCCCCGCGTCGGCGCGCCGCAGGCGTCCGGCGGCGTTGATCCGCGGCGCCAGGCGGAACCCCAGCGAGGATGCGTCCAGGTCGCTCGGATCGGTGCGCGAGACGGTCATCAGCGCCCGCAGTCCCGGGCGCGTCGTGTTCGCCATGGCCGCGAGCCCGTCACGCACGAGGCGGCGGTTCTCACCCCGGAGCGGCATCAGATCGGCGACCGTGGCCAGCGCGACCAGCTCCAGCTCCGCCTCCGTCGGGGCTCCGAGGGCCTGGCCGAGCTTGAAGGCCACGGCCGTCCCGCACAGCTCCGCGCACGGGTAGCCGCACAGTGCCGGGTGCACGATCGGGCAATCCGGTACCTGGCCGTCGGCCCGCGGAGCGTGGTGGTCGGTTATCACCACGTCCATCCCCGCGGCCGTGGCCGCAGTCACCTCGGCCACGGCGGTGATGCCGCAGTCGACGGTGACCAGCAGGGCCGTTCCGCGCGCCGCGAGCCGTTCCACGGTGGCAGCGGAGAGACCGTAGCCGTCGTCCACGCGGCTGGGCAGGAACCAGCCGACATCGGCCCCCAGCCAGCGCAGCCCCCGCACCAGGATGGCGGTGGCACAGATCCCATCGACGTCGTAGTCGCCGTGGACGACGATCCGGCTGCCGGCGTGCAGGTGACGCCTGATCGTCTCTGACGCCCGCTCGATCCCGGCAAAGCACGACGGGTCGTGGCGTTCAGAGGGCTCCAGGAAGTCCCGGGCGGCGTCCGGGTCCCCCAAGCCGCGGCGGACCAGCACCTGCGCCAGCACGTGCCCGACACCTAGCCGGCGCCGCAGCGCCAGGGCCGCGGCGAGGTCGTAGGGCGGGATCTCCAGGCGCCGCTCGGGAGGCGGCGCATCGACCGCCTTGCACTCCGGCACGACGCGCAGCGGCGCGGGAGCGGGCGGGGCCTCGTCGATCAGTAGAGCTGTCTCTGGCACAGTCCCGGCAGCGTAGGTGCCGGTCCCGACGGAAACCGGGGGAGCGGAGGCCCGGGGGTTTGTCCGGAGTGCTCAGCGTGCGGCGTCGGCGCGCTCGCGGCGCACCCCGGCCACGTATACGAGCGCGATCCCGATCAGGGTGCCGGGGATCGCCTCCAGGGCCGTGCCCAGGTTCGTGTCGTGGCGTCCGGGGATGTTCAACCCGTTGATCGCCAGCCCGCAGAGCGCCGCGCCGAGCACCGCGGCGATGAAGGCGCCGACGATCCCGCCCCAGTAGCGGTCGGGCAGCCAGATCGTGAAGTGCCACACCGCCAGGCCCATCATCACCCACGCCAGCATCCCCATCAGCGTCGCCTCCCGTGTCGGCGGTTGCGCGGGCGGGACTTGGAGGCCTGCTTGGGCTTGCGAACCTGAGCCACCCCCTCGTTCTCGGCGACGTCGGGAGCGGGACCGGAGTCCGCCGCATTCCCGGGCTCCGCCGCCGGCGCCGGGTCGGCCGCAGGCGCTCGGTCCTCCACCGGCGGCACCTCCGCCGCGGGCGCGGGCGCGGAAGGGACGGCGTCGGGAGTGTGCGCCAGGCGCTTGGTCAGCGTGGATGTGTGGCGGCCGGGGAGCTCTGACCCCAGCGTCAGGTCGCGCTTCATCTCCTCGAACTCGGCCACCGAGACGTTGTCGGGCTCGGGCTGGGTCAGGCGGCCGGTCCGCCGCGGAGACTTGGAGCCCGGATCGACGTCGCTCGCGCTGGGGGCGTAGGCCGGCACGAGGCCGCTCTCGGCCTCGATCCGGCGGCGCCGGGCGCGGTAGACCGACTCCCGCTCCTTCCAGTGCGTGAGCACCGGAGAGGCGATGAAGATCGACGAGTACGCCCCGGAGGCGACGCCGATCAGCAGGGCAAAGGCGAAGTCCCGCAGCTCCGTCCCACCGAACAGCAGCAGCGCCAGGATCGGCATCAGCGTGCAGGAGGTGGTGGCCAGCGAACGGGTCAGCACCTCCGCCATCGACCGGTTGACGATCTGCGAGAACGCTGCCCGCGGCATCCGCGGCACGTTCTCGCGGACCCGGTCGAACACGATGATGGTGTCGTAGAGCGAGTAGCCCAAGATCGTCAGCAGCGCGGCCACGGTCGCTGTCGTCACCTCCCGGCCGGTCAGGGAGTAGACGCCGCTGGTGATGAGCAGGTCGTGCATCAGCGCGATCAGCACCGGAACCGCGAACTTCCACTCGAATCGCAGCGCCACGTAGGCGGAGATCACCAGCAGGGAGGCGATGATCGCGATCAGGGCGCTGTTGGCCACGGTCTTTCCGAACGTCGGCCCCACCGAGCTGGAGTCGAACGATCTCAACCCGAAGCGACTGAGCAGAGCCCCGCGAACCCGGGCCACCCCCGCCGGTTGGAGCTTCTTGACCGAGATCTGGAACACGCTGGTACCCAGTGCCGGGTTGCTCACGCGCTGCACGACCGGGCTGGCGGCACCGGCCGCGGCAGCGGTGGACTGGACCTGCGACTCGCTGGTGGCGGCGTTCAGGCTGGTGGTGATCCGGGTGCCCGAGGTGAAGTCGATGCCGAGGTTCAACCCCCGCCCGCCGATCGCCAGCGCCCCGACCAGCAGGATCACCCCGGACATGGAGAAGAAGTACCGGGCGGCGCCCATGAAGTCGAAGCGGGTTCTGGAGCCGCGGGCGGCCCCCTCGGAGCGCTTGCCACCGGCGCCGAGCGCGGACGGACGCGAGATCACCCGGGAGTCGCCCATCGTCATCAGGATCGCCTGCGTGGCCATGACCGCGGTAAACAGCGACACGATCACTCCGATCCCCAGCGTGAAGGCGAAGCCCTTGACCTCGGCGGTGGCGAGCACGAAGAGGATGAACGCGGTCATGATCGTGACCACGTTGGCGTCGATGATCGCCGTCAGACCCTTCTTGTAGCCGGTGATGATGCCCTGGCGGATCGAGCGTCCGGCCCGGATCTCCTCCTTCACGCGCTCGAAGATCACGATGTTGGCGTCGGCGGCCACGCCGATGGTCAGGATCAGGCCGGCGATGCCCGGCAGGGTCAGCGTGATCGGGATCAGCTTGATCAGCGCGTAGAAGTAGACGGCATAGACGATCAGGCCCGCGGTGGCGATCAGGCCGAGGACGCGATAGAAGGCGATCAGGAACACCGCCACCACGATCAGGCCGGCCAGGCCGGCGAGCAGGCCCTGGTGGAGCGCCTGCTTGCCGAGCGTCGCCGAGACCTGCGACTCGGAGATCAGCTTGAGCTTGATCGGCAGCGCGCCGAGGCGCAGCTGCGAGGCCAGGTCCTGCGCGGTCTGGATCGTGAAGCCACCGGTGATGTCGGCACCGGTGTCGCCCGGGATCCCGTCGGGATTGGCCTTGAAGTCGATTGAGGGGACGGTGATGAGCTGGTTGTCCAGCGCCACCGCGAAATGCTGCAGGTTGGTGTTGCCCAGTCCGGAGGCGAGGTCCCCCCGGTGGGCGATCCGCGCCGTCACCGTCTGAAACTCGTTCTTGCCCTTGGCGGTGAAGCTAAAGGCGACGTCGGGCGAGCCGGTGCTGGTATCGGTCGACTGCATGGGGCTGGTGATGTCGCTGCCCAGCAACGCGACGTGGTCGCGCAGCACGTAGAACTGCGCGTTCGGGTCGCTGATCAGGGTCGGGTGGGCGAAGCTCGCCGGCACCGCCTGCAGGACCACCGTTCCGCGCGGCACCCCCAGCGTCTGGACCCCCGGCTGCGAGGCGCTCACTCCCGCGGGCAGTCCGGCCCGCAGGTCCTGGGTGTTGTCGTCGGGGCCCGAGAGCAGGCAGTGCGCCCCGGCCGCCGGCGCCCTGCCCTGAGCCCGGGCCGCGGTGGCGCAGGCGGTGCTCCCGGGGGCGCCGAACGTGAACAGCTGAGGACCATTGCGGGCGTTGTCGCTGCTGGCCTCGGGCCGCTGCTTGGAGGCCAGCTTCACGGCGTCGTAGAGCGACGAGCTGCCCGCGTTGGGAGACCCGCCGCCGCGGCTGATGGTCTCGGAGGCCTGATCCTGGATCTGGAGCTGGCCGGCCACGGGCTTGCCGTTAGGCGCCAGGGCATTGGCCTCCCAGTCGTAGAAGTACAGCCGCGCGGTGCTCCCGACCAGCTTCTCGGCCCGGGCGGTGTTCTTGACGTCCGGCAGGCTGGCCGAGATCAGGTTGTTGCCCGTCGTCTGGATCTGCGGCTCGGAGACGCCGAGGACATCGATGCGCTGGCGCATGATGTCCACCGCGCGCGCGAGAGCATCCTGGGTGACCTTCGGCGTCTGGGGCGTTGGCTGCCCCTGGTAGACGAGCTCGACGCCACCCTTGAGATCCAGCCCCAAGCGGGTCTTCTTGTCCTTCACGACCCCGGGGACGCCGGCGATCACCACCAGCGAGGCGAGCAGCAGCCCGAGGACGAGCAGCAGGATGAAGCTGTTGCGCTGACGATCGGTCATCGGAGCCCCCCGATGCTACGGGAGCGACCAGCGGGGGTCATGACCGTAGGTTGCCGGGAGTCAAGACCAGCAGCAGGCCGCCCTCCTCGTCGTCGTAGGCGGGAAAGATGTCGGCGACGGCGTTGGCCGGCAGATCTCCCTCGGCGTTGACGCGGACCGGCTTGCCCTGCACCCGCACCTCCCACTCCAGCACGGTGCGCAGATGGTCGGTGCCCTCCTCCCACCGCAGGCCCAGCACCTCACCCGCGGCGCGGCCCATGACCTGCTCGGTCTTCAGCCCGGTGAGCTCGAAGGAGCCGCGCCCACAGTCGACGATCCGCCCCTCGCGGTCGCAGGCGAAGAACGCGGCCCCCGGCGCTGGGTAGTAGTCGTCGAGCAGCTCGAACAGGTAGGCGAAGCCGCACTTCTCGCAGCCGCGCGCCTCCCGGCGGAAACCGACGTTGCGGTCGGTCCCCATCGAGCGGTAGCCGCAGTGCGGGCAGATGAAGTAGCGCTCACGAGCCATCTGGGCAGCGGAGGATAGACAGACGCACTCCCGCTCAGAGCAACCTCTGCGGCCCCGGCGACTCCAGTCCTAGGTGCGAAAACGCGCGCCGGGTCGCCATCCGCCCCCGCGGCGTGCGCTCGATCAGGCCGCGTTGCAGCAGGTAGGGCTCGTAGACATCCTCGATCGTGTCCTGCTCCTCCCCGACCGCGACCGCCATTGTCGAGAGACCCACCGGGCCCCCGCCGAACTTCTCGCAGATGGCGCGCAGGATCTCCCGGTCGAGGCGGTCGAGCCCTTCGGCATCGACCTCCAGCAGGTCCAGGGCATCCTGGGCCGCCTCGACGGTGACCACGCCGCTGCCGCGCACCTCGGCGTAGTCACGCACGCGCTTGAGCAGGCGGTTGGCCACCCGCGGGGTGCCACGGCTGCGGGCGGCCACAGCGATGGCGCCGTCATCCTCGATGGCGACGCCCAGCAGCCGGGCGGAGCGCTTGACGATCCGAGCCAGGTCGGCGGCGGCGTAGTGCTCCAGCCGGTGCTGGATGCCGAAGCGGTCCCGCAGCGGCGTGCTCAGCAGGCCGGCGCGTGTCGTGGCACCGATCAGGGTGAATGGCGGCAGCTCCAGGGTCACCACCCGGGCACCGGCGCCCTGTCCCACCGTGATCGGGAGCGTCCGGTCCTCCATTGCGGGATAGAAGGTCTCCTCCAGGGCCCGCGGCAGGCGGTGGATCTCATCGACGAAGAACACCGACCGTGGCTCCAGCGCGGTCAAAAAGGCGGCGATGTCGCCCTTGCGCTCCAGCGCCGGTCCGGCGGTCTGGACGAACCCCACCTCCAGCTCAGCGGCGATAATCTGCGCCAGCGAGGTCTTGCCCAACCCCGGGGGCCCGGCCAGCAGCACGTGGTCGAGCGCCTCGCCCCGGGAGGCCGTCGCCGAAATCGACACCCGCAGCTGATCCTTGAGCGCATCCTGACCGACGAAATCCTCCAGTCGTCGTGGACGCAGCGAGCGCTCCAGCTCGTCGTCGGGCAGCTCCTCGGGCGCCTGGATCCGCGGCTCGACGTGGCTCACCGGCGTGCCGATCTCAGCGCGTGCGCGATCAGGTCCTCGGCCCGATCGCCGGCGGCGCCGTCGAGCAGGTCATCGGCCTCTTGGGGGGTGTAGCCGAGGCCGACGAGACCCTCCCGCGCCAGCACCCGCGGATCGTCTGAGCGCGTGACCTGGATCGCCTGCTCGGGCAGCGTCGTCCCCACCTTCTCACGGAGCTCGACGATGATGCGCTCGGCCGTGCGCTTGCCGATCCCGGGGACCGCCTGCAGACGCGCCGCGTCGCCCGCCGCCAGCGCCGCCAGCAGTTCTCGCGGCGGGCCGCCGGAGAGCACCGCCAGCGCCATCTTCGGACCCACCGACTGCACTCCCAGCAGCATCAGGAAGAGCTCCCGCTCCTCCTCGGAGGCAAAGCCGTACAGAGCCAGGGCGTCGTCGCGGACGACGAGATGGGCGTGGAGCGTGGCGTCCTTGCCCACCGCCGGAACGTGCCTGAGCGTCTGAGCGGAGATGGCCAGCCGGTATCCGACCCCGCCGCAGTCGATCACCACGTGATCGGCCCGCCGTACCGCCACCTGGCCGCAAACAAGCGCGATCATGCGCCCCCCCATGTCGATCGCTCGCCGTCCAGGCTCGCTTGAAAGATCGACGGGGGCGTCATCCTGCTGCAACCGCCGCCGCCAGTGGCGCTCGGTTGAGATCGCAGACCGCCACCGCCAGCGCGTCGGCGGCGTGATCGGTCCTGGCCACCGCCGCCAGCCCCAGCAGCCGCGCGACCATCCGTCCGACCTGGTCCTTGCCGGCCCGCCCGTGACCGCACACCGCGCCCTTGACCTGCTGCGGGGTGTAGGAGCGAGAGGGCAGCCCGTGCTGGCCGGCGGCCAGCAGCACCACCCCCCGGGCCTGACCGACGGCGAAGGCGGTGCGCACGTTGGCACCGAAGTACAGGTCCTCGATCGCGAGGGCATCGGGAGCGTGGCGGTTGATCAGCTCGCAGATCCGGGCGTGGATCTCCGCCAGGCGGCGCTCCACGGCCACGCCCGCATGAGTCGTGATCACTCCCTCCTCCAGCGCGCGCAGGGTGGCTCCGGCGCTCTGGACCACGCCGTAGCCGGTGCTGGCGGTGCCGGGATCGATGCCGAGGACGACCATCCTGGCGTGATTCTGCGCCAGTCCCCGGACGCCTGCCTCAAGCCCGGCTCCGCTGAGCCCCCTACCGGCCTACGCAGGAGCTGAGGTGACCATCGCTCCACACCCGGTACACCCGCCAGGCTCCCACTGTCGCCAGCAGCTGGCGGCGGTTGAGGTCGCGCGCGAGCGGGGCGGGACCACCGTCGATGGGATCGTGCGGGCCGATGAAGAGGACGCCCTGGTGGTGCATCGTGGTACCGACGCGACCGAGGGTGACGTGCAGCTTCCAGGCCAGCGCGGTCTGCACCCCGTGGTTGACCGCCGCGTAGCTGGACTTGCAGGGAAAGACACCGCGATGGCTCCCGACCGCCCGCACCGCGTCTGAGAGCTGGTCCAGTCGCGCAACGGCGTGGCTGGCGCGTGAGGGCTGGGCGCGCGCCTCGCCGATGCGCCCGCTGGAGAGCGGGATGGAGACGGCCACCAGCAGGGCCACGGCCACGGCGGCCATCCCGGGGCCCCGTGCGCCCGCGAGGCTCGCGCCCAGCGCGGCGAGCCGCGCCACCCCCACGCCGGCGAGCACGCAGATCAGGCCCGCCGCGGGCAGGAAGAAGCGTTCAAGGCCCGGATAGCCGGCGAGCGTCATCGCCACCA